>Ga0081520_100023_pt1 | contig 145718 bp, 124 predicted proteins | sample HotLakmasection1_FD_70988 | JGI IMG/M metagenome (GOLD analysis project Ga0081520, IMG submission 70988) | Hypersaline microbial mat communities from Hot Lake, Washington, USA - Section #1 (SPADES assembly) (version 2) | ecosystem: Environmental > Aquatic > Non-marine Saline and Alkaline >... | reverse complement strand
CCCGACCAAAGGCCCGCAGACTGCCCCACCAGCCGCCGCACGCCCTTCAGGGCTTACAATCGGCCTGTTGGGTGCTAAAGGCGGCGTCGGCGTAACGACCCTCGCGATAAATCTTGCAGCAGCCTATGTTCAGGCGAGCGACAACCCCATCCTGGCTGATCTCCGGCTGGGGCAAGGCACGATTGGGCTCAACCTCGGTCTGGGACGTTCGCAAGGGATGGCGCGCGTACTTACGCGGCCCGTTAACGAAATCACCGCTGAAACGATCACCAACGAAGTCGTCACCCATCAAAGCGGACTGCGTGCCCTGGTGTCTTCTGTTCGGCACCGTGAAGCCGTCATTGATTACACGGTAGACCACGCCCGTAAGATGGTCACTGTACTGCGCGAAGTCGGACGCCCGGCCATCGTAGACCTGGGCGCAGGGCTGAACCGCATTACACATGAACTGTATAGCGAGTTCGATCGAATCGCGCTGGTCCTCGAACCAAACATGGTTGCCGTACAACAGACACAGGAACTCCTGCGCCTTATGGAAGGCGAAGGCCACGGCCAGAATGTCAGCATCGTGGTCATCAATCGTACACAGTCCAGCTTGCAAACTTCATGGCATGAAATCGAATCCACTTTGGGGCGCGAAGTGCGTGCGATCGTTTCCGCTGCGCCGGAACTCGCATATCAAGCCCTGGAGAATCACATGCCAATGGTGATGCTGCAGCCAGGGGCAGTCGTCAGCGGGCAGTTCGTCAAACTTGCAGAAGAGTTAAAGACGAAAATCAAGACTATCGCTGGCAGTGGCCCGGTGCTAAGCTAAGTACAATGCGATAGATATTTTTTCAACTCAAAATGACTGAAAACACCAATAAACTTCTTGAAGTGGCCCGGCTTATCGAGGCTTCGCAACGCATCGTCGCGTTCACAGGCGCTGGTGTCAGTACGCCATCTGGTATCCCCGATTTCCGCAGCCCGGAATCCGGCTTGTGGGAACGCGAAGACCCGATCGCCGTAGCCAGTATTTACGGTTTCCGGCGCGAACCTGAAGCGTTTTATCGTTGGGTGCGCCCTCTTGCCCGTCTGACCCGTGATGCACAGCCAAATGCCGCCCACATGGCACTTGTCACCCTCGAAAAAAGCGGCAAGCTCGATAGCATCATCACACAGAATATCGATATGCTGCATACGCGTGCTGGCAGCTCTGTAGTACATGAGCTTCACGGGCACCTGCGCGAAGCAACGTGCATTGAGTGCTTTCGGGTTTACCCGGCAGATGACCTGATGGATCACTTCATCGAAACAGGCGAGATCCCGCGCTGTGATTGCCAAAGGCACGCGATACTCAAGCCTAATGTCATCCTGTTCGGTGAGCAGCTTCCCTACAAGGCTCTACAAGGGGCACAGGCCGCCGTGAAACGCACGGATCTCATGATTGTAATGGGGTCCTCGCTCGAGGTCGCACCCGCAAGTGACCTACCCCTGATCGCAAAACGCTCAGGGGCAAGCGTTGTCATTATCAACTTACAGGCAACCGATTATGATCGTATGGCCGATGTAGTCATTCATGCGGATGTCGCCGAGGCCTTACCAGCTATTCTGCAACTGTTGGAGATGCCGTCTTGAGCAGTGAACCAACCGCCGCCAACCTCCACAATATGCTGGCCCACTATCGACGCATCATTGAGATCAGCCAGCAGCTAGGCACGACTTACGATCATGTTTCACTGCTGAAAAAGATCGTCTCTGCTGCCAACGAACTCATTGATACGGAGGCGGCAGCCATACTTCTGCTCGACGACAGCGCCGGGCAACTGCGATTCGCCATCTCCAGCAACATCAAACCGCACGAGATGGAAGAGATCACCGTTCCTCTCGACGGCAGTATCGCCGGCTGGATCTTTACACATGGTGAGCCACGCGTGATTGAGGATGTACGCACAGATCCTGATCACTTCCAGGGCGTTGATAACCGGATACGGTTCCACACCCGCAATCTGATCGGCGTACCCATGAAGACACACCAGCGCGTAATCGGTGTTGTGCAGGCCGTCAACAAACGTGATAATCGTCGCTTCACGGATGACGACGTGATGACGCTGCGCACCCTGGCCAGTCAGGCGGCTGTCGCCATCGAAAATGCGCGCATGTTCCAGCAGAGCGATTTCATCGCCGAGCTCGTTCACGAACTGCGCAATCCACTCGTGGCGCTCAAGGCGAGTACCACCCTGCTGCGTCGCCCTGACCTGCCAGAAAACAAGCGCGACGACATCATCAACACCATGCGTGTTGAAACTGATCGGTTAATCGGCCTGACGGATGATTTTCTGAATATCGCTCGCCTCGAATCAGGACGTGTACAGCTCGAAGTAGCGCCCTTTGAACTGGGCCAACTACTCTTTGAAACTGCTGAAATCGTCTTCCAGCAGGCGGAAGAGCGCAGCATCCGTATCGAGATCGAACCCACAGATTTGCTCGCAGAAGGCGACAGAGGCAAGATTAAACAGGTCGTCCTCAATCTGATGTCGAACGCCGTAAAGTACAATCGGTCCCACGGCAGCATCGCCGTGTGGACGCAGCCCATCCAGGAACACGATGGCTACTACGTTCAGATATCAGTGCGGGATACCGGCCATGGCATCCCGCGTGAGCATCAGAAGCAGATGTTCCAGAAGTTCTACCGCGTCCCCACCACTGAAAACACAGAGCGTGGCACCGGATTGGGCCTGGCCATCTGCAAGCACATTGTCGAAGCGCACAGCGGCCGCATCTGGCTCCAGAGTGAAGTGGGCCAGGGGTCGACCTTCAGCTTCACCGTGCCGCAATATCAGGAATAGATTCTCTAGGCCTCGACTGGTTCGAGTTCGCGGCGGCGTCCAACGAACGGTAGTTCGCCCTTTTGCCAGGAGACCAGCAGCGGTACCGCCGTGAACAAGGATGAGTAACTGCCCGACAGCAGCCCAATGAACAGAATGAAGATAAACTGTCGGATCGTCTCACCGCCGAAGAGCAATATGGCGATCATGATGAAGAACGCGTTTAGCTGCGTGGCCAGCGAACGATGAATTGTCTCCCAAACGCTGCGATTGACAATCGTTTCGTAGGGTTCGCCCAGGTGCAGCGGGATGTTCTCACGGATACGGTCGAACACGACGATGCTGTCCTGCACGCTGAACCCGACGACCGTGAGCACCGCTGTCAGGAATAGTGCGTCAATCTCCCAGCCGAGCAGCAGCCCCATCAGCGACTGCACACCCATCACGACCAGTACGTCATGCAGCATCGCCAGAATCGCGCATACACCGTAGCGCAAGGCGTTCGGCACCTGCCGGAACGCGATCACGATAAAGCCCGTGATCACCAGCGCACCGACCGCAACCGCAGCCAGCGCGGCCCTCGACACCTCTGCACCAATCGTCGCGGAGACGGACTGCTGCTGGAAGCTATCGCGATCGATGGGCGACAATTCTTCCAGATCAGACAGAATCGCTTCGACAGTTTCTGCATCTTCAAAGCCACCACGCACAGACCAGCGCAGGCTGTCCTCACCACCCAGGCGCTGAATGATGACGTTCTCCTCGCCGCTCGCAGCAAATACCTCGCGCAGATCACTCTCGGTGACGCCAGGTTCTGTAAAAGTGATGTCGTAGATACTGCCACCCTGGAAATCAATGCTGAGCCGGAACGGTGCGCCAGTCGTAATTGTGGAGTAGATCATGATCAACAGGCCTGGCACAATCACCAGAGCCGATATCAAGAACCACAAACGGCGTCGCTGTACGAAGTTAAACATGGTCGTTACATTACCCTTCTTATGCGTCCAGCATCACGCGCCGACCAGCCACCGACGTTGTTCAAGCACGTCGTGTCCCAGTCCAACGAGAATATACAGGAAAGTACGCGTCACGAGCACAGCAGTAAACAGGTTGAGCATAAGCCCGAGCGCCAGTGTGACGGCAAAGCCGGAAACAATACTTGCACCAGGCGTCTGCCCAAACAGAAACAGAACACCGCAGATGATGATCGTCGACAAATTTGAGTCACGGATGGAAGTCCACGCACGAGCAAAACCGGCGTCCAGCGCTTGATCCAACCCCTTGCGCGCCCGGATCTCTTCCTTGATGCGCTCGAAGATCAGAATGTTACCATCGACCGCCGTCCCCACCCCGATCAGGAAGCCCGTGATGGCAGGCAGTGTCAGGGTGACAGGGATCAACTTAAATAGTGCCAGGTTCAACAGAATGTAGACCAGCAGCGCCAGTGCCGCTGAGATGCCCGGCACGCGATAGTAAATCAACATAAAAGCGAGTACCACGATAATGCCGATTGACCCGGCACGGATGCTCAGATTCACTGATTCCTGCCCAAGTGTCGCGCCGACTTCCGTCGCGCCTTCCACTGTCAGCGGGATCCGCAGTGCACCAGAACGCAGCTGGAGCGCAAGGGTGGTCACTTCTTCTTCGGTGAAGTCACCAGTGATGATGCCGCCGCCTGACAATTGCGACTGAATGACCGGCGTCGATAGCACAATACTATCAAGAACGATCGCCATCGGCTCATTGATGCTGTTAGCCGTGAAAGTCGCAAACTGGGCGATGAAATCGTCAGCCACTTCAAAGTTGATGAACCACTCCGGCGTGCCGCCCTGCCGCGTCGGGCCGAACTGTGCACTGGCGGCCCGCAACCCGGCTCCTGTCATCACCGTTTCAAACGGTGCGTTCGTACGTGGATCAGGCAAACGCTCAATAGGTTGTCCATCGGCGTCAACCTCCTGATCAATCTGCAACCGGACCTGTTCCGTCGTCAGGATGCGACGACCAACATACTCTTGTGCGTTCGGGATACCACTGAAATCGACGAACTCCAGCAGTGCTGTTGCCTGAATTGTATCAATCGCCTGTTCACGATCACGCACACCCGGCAGCTCAACCAGAATACGGTTAGCTCCCTGCACCTGCACTGTGGCTTCTGTCAGACCCAGGGCATTAACCCGTCGACTGACGTTATTGGCCGTCTCCGCCAAATCTTCCGGCGTGAACTGATCAAGCGGCAAATCCGCCTGCAGCAGTACGCGCAACCCGCCCACCAGATCCAGGCCAAGGCTCGTCGTTATCGGTATCGTAAAATCGTTCTGGGAATCCCCGTTGAAGTCGAAGGTGATATTCTCTGTACAGCGGATATCACCGGTATTCAGATTGGGATCTTCGCGCAATTCGTCACAGATTGGCGCCTCCGGCGTGACGCCTTTGACATCTGCTGGCAGCACGACATAAATACAGAAGGCCGTCAACAGGATAATGACGACCAGCCAGCGGTAGTGAGTTGACATGAACTCGCCTTCTCTCCATAAATCAGCATGAGCCACCCGAGAATCGCATCATAGAGTGGCAGAATCCGGCACTTCCTGCCCCTGTTGCAGACCGATCTGCGCGTTTCGCGCGATCTCTTCGACATTGTAACGATCAATCATCGCCGCTACCACGATACGTATGACGACACCGTCTGCGACTTCCAGGTACGCAATGCCATTTTCGGAGTCGATACGCTTGACCCTACCGATCAGACCACCACCGGTAATGACCTCATCGCCTTCCGCCAGATCGCGGGCCATACGCTGACGACGCTGGAAATCGCGCTGGCGCGGAAACAGCACCATTGTCCAGTAAACGCCCATCCCCGCCAGCAACAGAAACGCTACCAGTAAAAATTCACCCATTCCGCACTCCTCAAATTCACACCGTCGGGATTATACCGTCAGCCCGGAACCCACACCAGCCCCACCCCAGCAACGTAGTTGACCCATGACAATCGGCCTGTTTGCGCAGCCCCAGCACTGTAACTGAGTGCCAACTGCTTGACCACCCCGTTAAATCCACCTAAAATACGATCCACATCGCTGTGGAACCTGCGCAAAAACGCACAGTGCTACTGCGCAGGCCCCATAGCCAAAGATCGGCCAAAACAGACGAGGGAATGGCCCCATGCGAGACAACCGCCTGTTATCCGCGCTAACGCTGCTTTTGCTGCTCGGCGTTCTCGCGATGGCGCTGCCGGCCAGCGCTCAGACCAGCGTGCTCACGAACAACTCTGGTGATGGAAATACCAGTTGGTTTATTGAGGGCGAACCAACGCTCATCATCAACGGCTTTGATCTCTCCTCCAAGGGCCTGACGCCGCCCATCACCATTAACGCCATCACGATCAATGTCGAACAGCCCGTATCAGGTGCCAGCATTGATGCCGTCGTTTACAGCGATCCTGATGGTGGTTCACCAGTTAATGCGTCCCTGGTAAGCCGTCAATCGGTGGACATAAGCGGCACCGGTGCTGTGCGTGTGCAACTGCCGCAAGCAGTCCAGGTAGATGCGCCAGTCGTCTGGCTGGGCTTCTACCTGCCCGTTGATTTTCGCTTCTTTGCGGATACCTCCGGCACTTCCGTGCTGACGTACTGGGGCTGGACACCTGGTGGCACTTTCGACCTGGCTAATCTCGGTTCGGCGCAGGTCTTTGGCCCATCTGATGGCTCTGCCCCTGTCAACATTAACCTTGGCGGCGTTGCTCGCATCACCGCTGAAATCTCCGTGGGGGATGCCCCAACGACGCCGCAACCCGATGGCACTACCCCGCCAGTTGGCGCAGTGCCCGAAGTTCCTGTGAATGCCCAAAACCCACCCATCGGCGTACAGATGATTGGACAATCGCAGGCCGCGCTGAACGTCATGCAGCGGTACCCGTATTGCGGCGAATTCCTGTTCTATGATAACGAAGACATCCGCATCACCGGGGAAAACCGCTTTGAGCTTCACTGCCGCGCCGACATCGGGCGCTTCTCACCCGGCGAAATCCGCAATTTTGATGAAGCCCCGGATGCAATCCCATCATTCGAACGCAAGGGCGTGCTGTATGACATCTTTGGCACAGGTAACTTCCTCAGAGGAAGTTCGTCGGAAGAATTGGTCATCCCGGTGACGCACTGCATCCGGCCTTCGCAGTTTGATCTGAACTCAGCGGTTATCGGTATCGCCTACGGTGCGCCCCGTGTCTGGACTTTATTGCCCTCCGTCCGATACGGCGAACTGGTATGTGCAGAAGTCACTCATCAAGGGTTCATTTCGTATTTCGTACCGCGCACTGGCGACGAGCCAACGTTGAACGCAAACCTGTACTTCTCCGGAACACCGCGCTTCCTGGACGGTAACAACAACCGCGTTGATCAGGTCTTCTGCCGTTTCGCCTACACGTTGCAAGTTTCAGTCTACAACGAAGGCTTTGAAACGACTCCGCCATCGACATTGACCGTTCGCGACTTCAACGTGCGCACCGGTACATTGACGCTCTCGCGTGAGGTCGGACTCGATCCGATACCGCCCGGCGAGACGGTCACCTTCCGGCTGGAGAACTTCCAGGCGCCATCCACTTTCGTCAATGAGCTGCACCGGATGGTCTTTAATATTGACCCGGCCAACCGCATCGCGGAGGCCAATGAGAACGACAACGAAACATCATTCGAATACGTGCTGAACCCCAGCAGCCAGTGCGAATAAACTGACGAATCATCAGCGGCACGCCTCCAAGTCAGGTAGGTGAGGCGTACCGCTGATATCAACCTAGCCACCTACCAGGAGAACGAACGACTCACATGCGCATTGTCACCAATGAGCGCCTTGCCAAACGCAATCGGCAGTTAGCCTTCTGGCTTATGATCGGCACTTTCGCCGTTCTCGCCGGGAGTTTTGTCCTGATGCTGCAAGCGCCTGCTGAAGATATCGAAAACGCCAGTCTCATCCTGCTCTTTCAGGTCACCGTCCTGCCGATTGCTTTCCTGCTGACGCTCATTAGCGTGCGCATGACGAATCTCTGGGCACGCCCTCCACGACCGGAGGCAGTCATCCCAGAAGGGCTCAAAGGCCTCAGCAATAAGAGCGTACTTTACAACTACTATCATTTCCCGGCACGTCACGTACTGATCTGCCCACAGGGAATTTTCGCGATCGTCACACGCTGGCACAACGGCGAGTACACCGTCGAAGGCGACCGCTGGAAAACCCATCAAGGCGCGTTCAGTCGTATATTCAGCGCGCTCCGCGCGGATGGCATCGGCAACCCAACGCTCGATGCCGAACGTGCAGCCGCCTATGTCAAGAAAAAGCTCGCAGGTATCGATCCTGACGCCGAAGTACAGCCTTTAATCGTGTTTGTAGATAGCAATGCTCAGGTAAATATCGGCGAAACGCCCATACCGGTCCTGTATGTGGATCCAAAGTCAAAACCTAGCCTCAAAGACTATTTGCGCGACGTCAACCGCGAAAACGCAGGCACCGGCAAGCAGCGCGGTATGCCTCTGACCGAAGAGCAGATCGAAGCGTTTGAAGAGGCGACAGTCAAACTCTGATCAGCATGACAGCCTTACACCGGTGGCTGCTGGTCGGCCTGATCCTGCTTGGGTTTGGGCTGCGCATCTGCCAGATCGACAGCGTACCCCTGCGCGGTGACGAAGCCTTCACCGCGCAGAACTGGGCCATGCAGCCGCTTAGCGACAGCCTGCCACAGTATGCCGCCATTGATCCGCAACCACCACTGGCCTATGCACTGTTCCGTGGCTGGTCGCTGGTGACGGGCATCAGTGAGTTTAGCCTGCGCGTGCTGCCTGCATTGATCAACACACTTGGCATTGCCGCCCTGTACGCCCTGGGGCGGCACCTGTTTGGGCCAACAGCCGGATTGCTCGCCGCGCTAATCTGGGCGCTGCACCCCGATCAGATATGGCATGCACAGGATGCGCGCAATTATGCCATCTGGTCTGGTCTGAGTGTCATCGGACTCGCAACAGCCGTCCGCGCACTGCGGACGGATAAGCCCAGTCGCTGGGCATATTACATTCTGGCAGCGTCATTAGCGCTCTTCACGTACTATCTGGAACTCTTAACACTGGCTGCACTGGGACTTTACGCCTTAATCTTCCACAGGCAAAAATGGCGTGGATGGTTAAGCGCGTTTGGTGTTCTGGCGCTGCTCTTCGGGCTGTGGTTGATGATCTTCATCCCACTGGTCCAGAGTAGTCCAGCATATGCGGGGACGTCCCGCGGCTTCTCATTCGAGCGTGTGCTTACGCAGTTCCTGCCGACGCTCACATTTGGCAGCACGCTTCCAGACGAACTGCGTCTGCTGACAGGCACAGGTGTACTGGTTGCGATGGTCGTCGGGTTGACCCTGATAACCCGCTACAGGCGGCGCGTCGGGCTGTTTCTCGGTCTGTTGTGGATCCTGCCACTAATTGGCCTTGCACTGGCGGCCACAAGGCTAAACGTCTTTGAGCCGCGCTATGTGCTCGCCTCGGCACCGGCCTATACGCTCATAGGCGTCGGCATGGCCTGGCTTCTCGTCAAAGATGGCCGGTGGCGTTGGTTGTCACTGGTTGTAGTTGGTATGTGGCTGGTGCTCATAGGAATCAGCCTCACCCGCTATTACGTCGATCCTGCAACGCGCAAAGCTCCGGATTGGCCTGGGCTAGCGTCTTATCTGGAGGAAAACGTCAGCGATGGCGATCTGATTATCCAGACAGGCACTGATGCAGCTTTCGGCTATTACTATAACCGCGCCGACATCGCCGCCATTGATATCGGTCTGCCAGCACGACCGGAACAACCCGTTGATGAAATCACCGCCACGCTGGAACGTCTGACGCCGGATTTCGACGGCCTGTGGATTGTTGGTCGCTCGTTTCGTGAGTGGCCCAACTACGGCATCGTCGAAAATTGGGTGCAGACGAATCTGCAGGAAATAGTCGACGTGCAGATAGACGGACTGCCAGCACGTTATTATCGACCCTGGCAAGTAGATCAAGAAGAAAGCACGGCGGAATCAATCACTATGTTTGGAGAGGTGGCGCGGCTCCGCAGCGCAACTGTCCTCCCCCTTCAGCCAGACAGCACACTGATCGTCTGGCTCGTTTGGGAGCCACTACGTACTACAGAAAGACCACTAAAAGCATTTGTGCATCTGGTCGGGCCGACAAACCCTGCGACAGGTACACCACTGTGGGCACAGGATGACCAGGAACCACAGTCAGGTCGTGCTGCAACCACTGCGTGGGATGTCAATAGCCTATACCGGGATGTCTATGTGCTCTCCATCACCGGTATACCTGCTGGCGACTATCAACTGCTCGTCGGATTGTATGACCCAGTGACGAATGCGCGTCTTGAAACTACCGATGGTCACGACTCAGTCGCAATAGGGACAATCAACCTGCCTTAAGGCCACTACAAGAATCAAAACGGACGCAGTCAACGACCACGTCCGCACGTTGAAAGCATGTGCTGCGATGCTGCATCTTACCCGAGCGCGTCGAGGCGTTCCTGCCACTTCGACACGAGCCGGTTGTAATTGTCTTCAGAGATCTCACCGTTCATCAGGCGGATATCGAGCTGATCAATGGCAGCCTGAATATCGGCGCGAGTCATCGCGGAACCAGATGCAGCCGGTGCTGCCTGCTCGTCGCCTGCTGGCGCGTTACCGCCCTGGTTCATCATCTCCATCATTTTCTGCATCATCATCTGCTGCTGCATCATCATCATTTGCTGCTGCTGCGCCTGCTGAGCCGTAGCCTCGGGATTCAGCGCGGCGCCCATTGTCTGCCCCACGCCAAAGCCGACGCCAGCACTGGCCAGACCACCGCCCAGACCTTCATTCCCGGCGGCGGTCTCAGCAATCTGCAGCCGCTTGATCCGTTCGTAGTTCTCCAGGCTGACGTAGTTCATCAGCTCGTCTGGCGAAGCCTGCTTCGCCTGGAAGGGATTGGCATCAAGCGCCTTTACCTGAATGCCGAATTCGTCTTCAAACTGTGCGCTGAGCTTGGCCAGCGTTGCGCCCTCGAGGTCACTAAGGTAACCATTGGCTTCAGGGACACTTTGCACGCCGGAACCCATTAGCAGCACCGTCAACTCACCGAGTAGTTTCGTCTGCAGGGCATTCTTGATGTCGTCGAGACGCGTGATCGGTTTGCCAATGCCGAATTTCTTCAAAAAGCGCATCGGATCAGAAACGCTGATGTTCATGGTACCGAAGGTGCTCAGCAGGACTGCGCCCATACCCTTGCCGGGTGTTTCCAGCGGGATTGGCGGATTCGTGCCCCACCCGACCTGCGGCATATCCTTAAGGTTGATAAAGTACAGATCCGCGGTGAATGGTGTACGTCCACTGGTCGCCAACCCAATCAGAGTCGATAGCAGCGGAATATTCGCCACGGATAGAGTATGGCGTCCGGTTTGCAGTGCGTCCAGTGCTTCGCCACCACGGACAAAAACCGCGACCTGGCTCTCACCCACAATCACCTGTGAACCAAAACGCCAATCACCACTTCCACGTTGTGGCTCTCGGTAGACAAACTCATCATCCATCACATTGGTATGGTCGATGACATCAATAATTCGCGGCATGTTGTTCCTCCTGGTCGCGGGGTTGATCTAAATATCGCCTACAGGTCTTGACTGAGTTCGAGAATGACATCGTCACGGAGCTTGAACGCTTCGATAGCTTCCACAGTGGTATCGAAGATAGTATCCAGTTCTTCACCGAAATCATCCCCAGCGTTGACTTTTTCCTCAAGAGAATTAAGCGCTTTTTCCAGGTGGATCTGATAACGGATCTGTGCCTCATCAAAGGCATAAATCCGCTCAAGCGCCTCGGCATCGATCTTCACACTGGCCCACATGCCGGAATACTTGGGTGCGACGGTGGAAACCATATCGGTATAGGCCTGCATCTTGGATTTGACTTCGCGCGTGCGGCTCATGTGCTTCAGGCCCTTGCCACCATCCAGGATCTTATTCTCCAGACGGCTGAAGCGATCCACCAACTTCTGGAATTCCGTCGTTAGATGCTGACGCAGGATCGTATCCGCCTTACGACGTGCCTGCATCTCCTGATAGCCCTTGAAGCCGGGTATACGCGCAACCAGATTCTCTAGCTGGCCCTTCTGCGACATGATGCGCTCATATAGGTTTGTAATTGACATAACCTGCCCTCCGTATCGTTTCTCTTCGTGTTGCCTGCAGAGTGTGTTGCCTACAGAACGAAATTGTGAAATAAGCCTAGCTCTGTCCTGACGTCAGTGGACCCCACATAAGAGGGGGAATCACGTTAAGAAATATTCCGTGCCACACCACGGGCATTTCGCGATTCCCTTGCCAGCCAGTTCGATGTTTCCCCCACAATTGCGACATTTATCAAGGTCGCGCAGCGCGCTCGCCTGTTCAGAGTAGAGCACGCCGCTCTCCCAGTTAATATACCCGCTGAATACTTGCAAGCCAACTAGCTGATGCACCATCGCCTTGACTTCGTCCATACTGGCCTGCATCTCCATCGCGAGATCACGCACATCAACCTGGCCGCGACTGCGCACGATATCCAGTAGACGACGCTGCTGTGCCATCTCAGATTCACGTTCGGCTTCCTGGCCACCACGTATGATCATGAAGATGCCAAATACGAATATCGGCGCAATGACGACGAACGCGAGAAACGCACCCAGGATCAACCCGCCGCTTTCAAGCTCACCCGCGCTGAACTGGGTCGCCAGCCACAAGCCCGCCAGCGCCGTCAGGCCAATGCCGATGATGATTGCCATAATGCCAAAAACGCGTCCGCTGTTCATGTTGAGTTACTCCGTAGATGCGCCCTTATCATCTGTTCAGATCAACCCAGGCCGCGGCTGCCACCACCGCCACCGCCAAAGCTGCCGCCACCGCCCCCGCTGAAGCTGCCACCGCCCCCGCTCCAACTGCCGCTACTGCTCTGAGGACGGCTGTTCATCACCGTGGAGGCTGAATTCAGCATATTCGTCAACCCGTCTGAGAGCGAATTGAGCCCACCAGCCATACCTTCTGACATGTCATCGAGTGAGAAATCGCGACCGGAGGAGGGTATAATTGGCGGGTTAGATCCGGTGGAATAACCCCGGCTCCAGTATCGACCTGCATAGCGTGGATAGTACCAGGCCGGTATCGGTTGACGTTCAAGCCCGCGGAACTGCCGTATCCATTGTTGATCGATACCAAACGCCACCGCATAGGGCAGATAAGCATCAAATCGTTCTGCCGCCTCTTCTACACCATCGTAGCGATCCAGGTTCTGCAGGTAGCGCCGGAAAGCCTGCCATTTGGCCGCTTCGATTGCGCCGTTGCGCGTCTTCGCAGGCATGAAGTTGGCAAAGATCATCATGATTAGCCCGTTGAGACCGACCGCCAGGCCAATCAGCGGCAGCAGCGGGATATCCGGTAGTACTACGTCGCCTTCTTCGAAGAATATCTCCAGGCCTGGCCCCAGGATGAGGAAAAACAGCGCGACACCCAGGACCAACAGTACGACACCTGCACCTGTCCAGAGATTACGGGTAGTCTCAGGACTACGCGGGAAGAGACCCGCACTGACCAGCCCAGAATAGAGGTCTTCCTTCAGTTTAGGGATGTGCCGGTAAAACTTGTTCTTGAGCGAATCCAGCGACCTCTCATCTTTGTTACCGAAGATCGCACGTATCAGGCGCATTTCAAAGGGTCTCAGATCATCAAGCGGCTTATTTGTTCGCTTGAATGTAAACTCCGTATTGACGATGAACAACATGCGTTCGCGGTCCTCTTCAATGACGAGATAGCCACGACGCGCAAGGTCGATCAATGTGGACAGTATGTCACGCATCTCTGCTTTCTCATCCAGCAGCGTGCCAACCATGGCCGGCGGCAAGTCAGAAGGCAGATCAGGCAGATGCTCCGGCACTGGCCCAACCCGCGGATCACGCCCACGTGTGTAGTACACAGCGATCATTGCCAGCGGACCACCGACGCCAACCAGCAGCGACAGGCCCAGCACACCAAGATTGAGCAGCGGTGCAACCGTCTCATCAAAGGCGCGTGTCCGATCAAATTCTGCCTGCCAGGACGGTGCTGCCATCGCCGGATTATGCGGAAACTGCACGCGGATCTCCAGTGGCTCGTCGATACTGAGCGTATCGGTCGCTCTGGCGACGACGACTGCACCAGCGATCTCGTCAATGTAGGCGCGCGTATCAACTCCTGCGCAGGTAAACTCCTGGCAGACATCGACTTCAGTTGGTACACCATAGGTGACGACAGGATCGACATCGACGCGCGGCACTGCGCCCTCCGGCATGTTAACAACGACAACGCTGCTGCGGATCGGCGCGTCATGATCAGGCGCAACGGCAAACCACCACAGTTGATCGCCACCCTCATAGGATCGCAAACCGCCCCGCACCTGATAACGCAGCTCGATATCGACGCTTGTATCCGATTGTGGCGAGAGGAAGTAGAAGTCGATTTCGGCCATTCCGCTATGCTGCCGCGAACAGAACGTGCCAGGCTGTTCTGAGCAGCCGGGGGTTAAAGGTGTCCCATTCTGATAGACTTGAACGTCTTCGATATCCGTCACACGGTCGAGCGGTATTTCAGCAAAACCAAATCTGAAAGTTCCGGAAAGGACGTATGTATAAAGCTCCCTGACGCGGAAGCTGTTCGCAGTCGTGTCGATCTGATCAATGACAGTATCCCATCGTTGCCAGAAGTACGAACGGCCCTGTGCTCCTACCGGGCCGAAGACCAGCACGCTCAACAGAAAAAAGAGAGTTGCGCAAAAAACAAGACGACGCATAAGCCCATCACTTAAAATATGTTCGTGTATGAAAGCTGAGATTTCTTCGTCTCCTGAGTACACGAACATTATAGCATGGTCAGATAGCACGAACACTGCAAGAGGTGGCATTATGGCGTGCTGTGCAAGTTACATGTATATTTGACTTGGGAGATTCCCACCGCTTTATACTTTTGAAGGAGACTGACTATGCGAAACAGGAACCTTGCTGTGCTCGTCTTCCTGTTCCTGGCTTTGTGGACTACCTCTTTGTTTGCCTCTGCCCAGGATAGTACGGCACAGCCTGCGCCAGCCGATTCCACCGGCAACATTGCCGATATCGTGGCTGCCGATGAACGCTTCAGTACCCTGTTGGCGGCGGTTGACGCTGCCGGGTTGACCGAAACGCTGGCGAGCGGTGGGCCATTTACCGTTTTTGCCCCCACCAACGCCGCCTTCGAGGATACGCTTGCCACACTTGGCATCACCGCAGATCAGCTCCTGGCAGATACAGAAACGCTCACCGCGGTTCTGCTGTATCACGTCATTGACCAGGAGGTATTTGCTGAAACGGTCTTCACCCTGGATGGTCAGGCCGTAATGCCGCTGCTGCCGGATACAACCATCAGCATTGCCGTCATTGAAGGCGGCGTCGTGCTCAACGATGATGTCACCGTCATCGAGACGGATATTGCTGCGCTGAACGGCGTCATTCACGTCATTGATTCAGTACTTCTGCCGCCATTCCTGGCGCCAGCCGCAGCACCGCCCGCAGAAGCCGCTGAAGCTCAGGCAGAAGCTGCCCCCGAAACAAGCGAGGCTGCGACGGAAGAAGCCACTGAAGAAACTACCGAAGAAGTCGCTGAAGAAGCCACACCGGAGGCTACTCAGGAGGCTACTCAGGAGGCACCTGCGGCGGCTGAAGCCGCCCCGGCGGATACTTCCCCCCTCACCTACCGCGTACAGCCCGGCGATAACCTATTCCGCATTGCGCTGCGTTTTGATGTGTCGCTGCGCGAGTTAGCCTCAGCTAATGGAATTACCAATCCCGCGCTGATCTATGTCGGACAGGTGCTGACAATTCCTGGTGTCACGCCCACTCCTACGCCTGATCCGGGGGCAGTTCAAACTTATGTCGTCCAGCCTGGGGACACACTCTACAGCATCGCTGTCCGCTTCCGCACGACTATCGGCGCGCTATCACGTCTGAACAATCTGGCTAACCCCAACTTGCTGTTCGTCGGGCAGCGCATCCTGGTTCCTGATCCAAACGCACCTGCGCCGACAGCCACAACACCGGCACCAGCGATCGAAGATGCACCAGCAGAAGCGACGACCGAAGCAACTGCTGAGGAAACACCAGAAGAGACACCTGAGGCTACTACGGAGCAGCCACAGGAAGAGGCAACGCCAGAAGCTACAACGAAAGCCGCAGCAGCTGAATCAGCACCAGAGGCAACCGAACCCATTGGTAGTGATCAGGCAGCGCCCGGTATCGTCGTTTTCATACAGGGCCAGGATGTGGACGCACTGGTCAGCCAGGTCGTTCAGTTAGGCGTTGATTGGGTCAAGCTAACGATCAACTGGCGCGATGTTGAATTGGTCGAGGGCACGCTGGCACTCGACAACTACGACGCCGCAATTGATGCTTTCAGCCAGGCAGGCTTGAACGTGCTCGTGCAGTTGACTGGCGCGCCAGATTGGGCCCGACCGACCGCAACCGACTTCGTCCTCTCCAGCCGTGAATACGGCCCGCCGGACGATGTCGCTGATTTTGGTGAATTTGCGGGTGAAATCGCCGCACGCTACGCACAACAAGTCGCCGCGTATGAAATCTGGGAAGAGCCAAATCTCCGGCGCAACTGGATTTCACCCTCTACCACTGACCGCAATACAGCACGTATGGCGGAAACACCCTACACGGATTTATTCCAGGCCGCAGTCACAGCGATTCGAGAAGCGAACCCGGCTGCACAGGTTGTCACCGCTGGGTTGGCGCCGACAGGGCTGAACGACCGCGTCAATGCGATCGATGACCGGCTCTTCCTGCGTGATATGCTCGCAAGCGGTGCGGGCCAGCTCGCGGATGGTATCGGCGTCCATCCGGACGGGTTCGCCAATCCCCCGGATGCCCGCTCGCCGGAGCAGGCCCCTGGCGTCGATACACATTTTGATAGCCCGCGTTTCTTCTTCCTGGATACACTCTCCGACTACCGCGAGATCGCAACGCAGGCTGGCGTCACCCTGCCATTGTGGGTAACCCGCTTCGGCTGGGGAACGAGCGCTGGCAACGATCTCGTACAGCCTGATGAATTCAGCATTTATCTGACGTATAACAGTCCTGAAGAACAGGCGATTTACACCAGCCGCGCCTTCGAACTGGCAGATGAGCTTGGATACGTCGGGCCAATGATCCTGACCAATCTGAACGGATGCCAGGTTAACCGGGCAGAAGCCTGCTACTACAGCCTCGTCGATTCGACAAACAGCGCACGGCCAGCTTTCACGGCGCTGACGGACCTGCTGACAGGGGCCACACCTTGATACCAGCATGAGTTTCAGACGACACAGCGTCAGAGCAGGCCATGGCCTGCTCTGAATGTTTCTGGTGACAAAGCGTGGTATGCTGAGAGTTGTCTGAGTATTACAACTTCAAAAAGCCGGTCGTTTATCTATTCGTTATTTTTTACCGTTAGTCTAGTCTTGCGAAATAATCCGACATTTAGGGAATGCCAGAGGCCAGTCGATGGAACGAATTACGCGGCAGCTCGAATCGCTGGGCAATCGCTACCAGGTTCAACATCGCATTGGCACAGGCGGTATGGCCGTCGTCTACAAGGCTTACGACAAACATCTCCAGCGATCAGTCGCCATCAAAGTGTTGCATGATCACCTCGCACAGCAGCCCGCATTTCGTGAGCGCTTCGAACGAGAAGCACGTATCATCGCCGGGCTGAACCACCCCAATATCGTCCAGATTTACGACTTTACGACGCATGATGCCGATGGTCATGCCATGTATTGCATGATGATGCCTTATATTGGCGGCGAATCACTGGTTGATGAACTGGAACGCCTGAGCGTCCAGAACAAGCGGATGGCACTCCCCAGGGTACGCCAGATCATCCTGGACCTGTGCGCGGCCCTGACCTATGCGCACGAACGCGACATGGTCCACCGCGATGTCAAGCCGGCCAATGTCCTGTTCGACGATAATGGTCGCGCGATTCTCACGGATTTTGGTATCGCACGGCTTGTCGCAACAAGTCATCTGACACAGGAAGGCACCATCCTTGGTACGCCCGCCTATATGTCACCAGAGCAGGCCACCGGTGAACTGGTTGACCACCGCTCAGACCTTTATTCCGTCGCCGTCATCCTGTATGAGCTGCTCGCTGGACAGGCACCCTATACGGGCGACAGCGGTGCCTCAGTACTGGTCAAGCATATTCAGGAACCGGTACCACTCATCTCCCCCCTTCTTAGCACACCAAACCCCAGCCTGGATGCGTTCATCGAACGCGCCCTGGCCAAACAGCCGTCACATCGCTTCCAATCTGTTTCTGAGATGGTCGGTGCGTTCGAGAATGCGATAAAGCGTCAGATGCAGGAAGCATCTGATCCGAACACGACCAGCGTCCTCGGTGAGGAAACAACGGAAGAAGACGTTAAGACCGTCGTGCTACCACCACCTCGGAGCACCGACAGCATCCAGACTGGCCTCCTGCAAACGATCACCACAGGTATTGTTCAACCTGCACGCCAGAACCCACTTGCGCTGCTTGCGCTGGCCGTTGCAATTATCGCCCTGCTTTTGGTCGCAAGGGCATCTCAACCGGCACCCACTGCGGCAATTGCCACGCCTGCGGTTATGCCCATAGACACCGTCACCGAGAGCATGACTGGGGAGCTGTTCTTCGTAAGCACATTTGACGAAGAAGACGAATACATCACGTTCTGGCAGCTCTCTACAGACAGCGCTACGCAACGGATCCTGGAAAATGACCAGCTCGTCATCCGCAGCAATCAACCGCGTGTTGCCACAACGACACTCTTCGAGCCGGAATATATGTATGCTGACGCGGCGGTCAGCATGCAGGCGACCTTGCTCGAGGAAAGCGCCTCCGCCAGTGGTTATGGCATCATCTTCCGATACGAAGATGGCGACAATTACTACGTCTTCGCAGTGGATGGTGAGGGGCGTTACAGTTTGTGGCGTCGTTTGCCGGGGCGCTGGCAGGAACTCCGTAACGCCGATGAACAGTGGACGCCAAATCCGGCAGTCAACCCATCTGGCGAAGCAAACCGGCTGCGCATTGAGTTCGACGGCACTCTGCTGAGTGGTTACATCAACGACCAGCTTGTTGTCCAGCTGCAAGACGACAGTCTGCGCAGTGGCGCAGTCGGTATTTATGTAGCCTCCACCCGTGACGCCAACACCATGGTCACGGTAGATGGCTACGAGGTCGCAATGCTCGCTACATCTATGACGGATGAAGAAAACAGCACCAACGCAATGACCCTTGACGAATAAGCTCAGCCAGAATAGGCGTTGAACACCAGAATCACCAGCGGGCACAATCCAACTATGGCTATCAGTGCCAGGATTGCAAGCACAATGGTAACGACGTCAATACCGCCCCTTTCTGGGCGATCCTGGAGCGGTGGCATCGGGCGACTGTGTGGCGTATAGTAAGGCCCGGTTGGTTGTGGCAAAGGTACCCCAGGCGGCGCCATCCGCTCCTGAAAAGGCTGCGGCGGCTGCAAAATCGGCGACTGTGGCGGCTGATTAACCGGGGCACCGGGCTGCGGCCAGCTCGCGGGCGAGATGGGGGCGGCACCATACCGTGCAGTCTGCTCGCTATTGGGCGAAGGATACGGCGCAGCCGGGGGCGGCGGCGCGGGCTGAGGCTGCGTCGGCACTGGCGGAACAACAATCGGCTGATCAACCTGTGGCCCGACTACTGTATGATCCCGCGATCGATCTCTGAAGTTATGCAAAACATGGCCAAGTTGATCCGCCGTGCGATAACGGCCTGCTGGCTCCTTGCTCATCACCTTGTATACGATCTTCGCCAGCGAATCCGGCACATTTTTATTAAAATCCGTCACCATAGGGACGCTCTCACGCAGGTGGGCCATCGCCAGTTCCTGATGATTGCTGCCAACGTACGGCAAGCGCCCTGTAAGCATCTCAAAGATCACGATACCAATCGCGTAGACGTCGGCGGCTGGCGTAGGCGGTTCGCCTCGCGCCTGCTCCGGTGCGAAGTAGTGCGGGCTGCCCCACACCACGCTTGCGCGTGGCTGTGGCTGCGTATCACTGAGCGCCTGTGCGATGCCGAAGTCCGTCACCTTGACGATATCCTGCTTGGTCACAAGGATATTCTGCGGCTTGACATCGGCATGGACCAGGCCAGACCGATGCGCGTAACCAATCCCTGCACAAATATCAATCGCGAGGTTAACAGCACGATCCACGGGCAGTGCGCCCCGCGCCCGTATGATCTTCTTCAGGTCCTGGCCGTCAACGAACTCCATGACGATATAATGTGCAGAATCCTGGCTGCCAACATCGTGCACAGTGACAATATTAGGATGTGACAGGTTGGCGACGCTGCGCGCTTCGCTGCGGAATTTCTCAAGGAATGAGGGGTCCTGAGTGAGACTGGGCCGAAGTATTTTGATTGCAACAATCCGCTGCAACTCGCGGTCGACCGCTTTGTAGATCACCGACATGCCGCCGGCTCCCTGCTGTGCCAGGAGTTCGTAGCGGTCATTCAAGAGCGTTGCAGGTTCACCGGCCATAAAAACCTCGTCTGAGTGTTTGCACCTGAATCCTGGAACTAAGGGCGCGTCATCGGATCAAAGAGGCGACGATATTCGAGCAGCGCGCTGCGGTCGGTCATACTGGCGATATAATCCGCAACCACGCGATGAAGCCCACGTTCCGGGATGGCGTTTCGATATTCATTGGGAAGCTGACGCGGTTCTGAGACATAACTTTCGAACAGATGCCGGACGAAGTGCTCTGCCCGATGTTTCATGCGCGTCACACGCCAATGATAGTACATTTTATCATACAGGAAGTCTTTCAACGCGCGGTTAAGGCGACGTTGTTCTTCGCTGTGTGCAATCACATCCTGATCGTGCTTCTGCACGTCCAGTGGCGACTGTGGTCTGAGTGTTTCCAGACGTCTTGTCGCTTCCGCCAGGACGTTACCCACCTGTATACCAATCAGTTCTCGGATAAATCGGTGCCGATCAATCTCAGACAGAATGCACCCGGACCAGTTCAGGCGATCACACAAGATACGCCAGATTTCTAACTCTTCCAGCGCCTCTGGCTGTAACAATCCGGCCTGGAGACCATCATCGAGGTCATGCGCGTTGTATGCCAGTTCATCAGCGATATTGGCGATCTGGGCTTCCAATGATCCACGAAGCGCCGGATCAAAAGGCAAGTCACCGGTGACGTCATATTCAGTCTCGTGTTTGGCGATACCTTCCAGTGTTTCCAGGGTCAGGTTAAGTCCTGGCCAGTTCGGATAGCGCCGTTCCAGTTCCGTGACGACTCGATAACTCTGCTGATTATGGTTGAATCCACCGTGATCAGCCATCAGCGCATTCAATACGGCTTCCCCACTATGTCCAAACGGGGGATGACCCAAATCATGTGCCAGGCAGATTGCTTCAACCAGATCTTCATTGACACCGAGCGCCCGCGCAAGTGTGCGCCCGATCTGGGCGACTTCCAGCGTGTGCGTCAGCCGGGTACGGTAGTAGTCGCCTTCATCGTTCACGAAAACCTGTGTCTTATATTCCAGTTTGCGAAAGGCTTCCGCATGGACAATCCGGTCACGATCACGCTGAAAGGGTGTGCGGTACGCAGGCTCGTGGTCATCGTGTATACGGCCACGGGTGTCACCGCTGCGGATCCCATAGGAGGTGAGCGTTTGCGCTTCGAGGATTTCTAGTGCTTTGCGGTCATTGTACATGTGATCGGCGTTCCTCAGTCGTATTCAGGGCTGCCGTGTTGCTTATCAGTATAAAGTGCGATCAGGCCATTGTGTAGAATGCATAGGCATGTATGCTATAATCCTGTCACTCTGTTCGTTAGAGTTAGCGCCCTCAGTGCGCTGTGAAGGATCAGTTTATGGATACGAACCAGATTGCACGCATGATCGAGTGGCTCGATGAAGAACGCCGCCGCGACAAGGCTCTCATCGCCACCCTTGAAGAACGCCTCACACAACAAACCGATACGATCGAAACGCTCAAGCGTCGTCTCAACAGCGTTGAATCCGACCACACCGTCCTGCAGGAGCGCAGTCTACCCGCCCAGCGCGAGCGTGAAATGCTGGATACAGTGCGTCAGGAAATGCGCCAGTTGATCGAAACCGGCGAAGCCCGCCGCCTGACCGCTGAGCGCGAAGCAGAACGCCGTGCTGATCTGCAACGCGAAGGCATGATGCGTACCATCCGCGACCTGACAGAAAAACTCGACAAACTCCAGCGCGAAGCCGGTACGATTCCTGAAGTTAAATCAGAGGGCAGCCGCCTCTCAGATCAGGTCGCTATCCTGCAGCAGCGCGTGGACGATTTGACCAAAAAGCTCGAAGAACCTGACCGCCGTCTCGCCTTTCTGGAAGAACAACGCCGCCAGGATGCTCGCCGCATCAGCGAAGCAGAAACCGAGATCCCAGACCTGAAAAAGCAGATCGACAGCATCCGGCCCAAGCTCGACCTGATCGAAGACCTGGCTATCCGCAACGAGCGCCGGCTGGCTGATACACAGAATGCAGAGCGCGAGCGCCGCGAACAGATTCAACAGTTCATCGATGCGCAAAGTCTGGTTATCCAGCAGCAGGAGCAGCAGGTCGGTGATCTGACCAAGCGCTTCCAGGATAATGACGCGGTTATGAAGCAGAATATCGAACGATTCGAGACATGGGCACAGGCCTACCGCGATATGAAGCGCATCATTGACGACTTCGAGCGTATCGGCGACCGCCTTGAGCGCCGCATCAACGAAGTGGCCGAAATGCAGCGCCTCAGCGAGGAGCGTTTCCGCCAAGAATGGAACGGGTGGCGTGAAGACGATCAAAAACGCTGGAAGCAGCTTACACTCTCAAACGACGAAGTGTGGCGCAACCATGATAAGGAGTTTGAGCAGTTCGTCAGCCGGATAGAAGGCCTTGAAAAGCAAATCCCGCCTATTAACGACAATCTCAAACGACTGTGGGGCCTGGAACGCGAGCGCGCACAGCTTTACCGTGAACGCTACCAGTCGCTGCTGCTGGCCTACGATATCGCGGGAGCAGAAGACGGTAAGACCAGCACCACCGAAACCTATGCCGTCAACAACGGCACGCTGACCGGCAACGGAACTAACGGCACACCCTGACAGCTATGCGCGTAATTGGCACCGCTGGCCACGTCGACCACGGGAAATCCAGCCTGGTACAGCGGCTCACAGGGATTGATCCCGATCGACTGGCCGAAGAGAAAGCCCGCCAGATGACAATTGACCTGGGGTTCGCCTGGCTGACGCTGCCAGGCGACCTCCAGATTGGCATTGTGGACGTCCCAGGCCACCGGGATTTCATCGAAAATATGCTGGCCGGGGTCGGTGGCATTGATCTGGCTGTACTGGTCATCGCTGCCGATGAAGGCATAATGCCGCAAACCCGCGAACATCTCGCGATTCTCGACCTGCTGAACGTTGAAAATCTCATCGTCGCCCTGTCAAAAGTTGACCTGATCGACGATGAAGACTGGCTAACGCTGGTTGAGATGGACATCAGCGAACTGCTCGAAACAACTGCATTCCGTGATGCGCCGATCATGCGCGTTTCGGCTCATAGCGGCCAGGGTATCGACGACCTTATCACTGCCCTGGGCCAGATCATTGGCAGCCTGCCGCCACACAGCGACATTCGACAACCGCGTCTGCCCATTGACCGCGTCTTCAGCGTCGAAGGGTTCGGGACAGTCGTCACGGGCACGCTGAGCGGCGGTACGCTCGCGGCTGGCGACAGTATCGAAATACAGCCTGCCGGTCACCACGCGCGCATACGCGGGCTGCAATCCTACAAAAAGAGCGTTGAAGTCGCCCTGCCCGGCAGTCGTGTCGCCGTCAATCTGTCGGGTATCAGCAAGCACGATATCACGCGCGGCGATGTGCTCGCACGTCCGGGCCAGCTAAGCCCGACCAACCGCATTGACTGCATATTTCGTCATCTGCCGGATGCACCGCGTCTACTCAAACACAACACACAGGTTAAGTTCTTCGCCGGCGCGTCGGAGTCGCTGGCACGGCTTCGCCTGCTTGACCAGGAGGTGCTGCCCCCCGGTGAAACCGGCTGGATACAGCTCCTGCTCGATGCGCCTATCGCATTGACGCGCGGCGATCGCTACATCCTGCGTGTACCCTCTCCAGCGGAGACCATCGGCGGCGGACATGTTGTGAATCCGCAGCCTGCCCGTCGCTGGCGACGCTTTCAGACGGAGGTCATCGCTGATCTGGAAATGCGTCTCTCAGGGACACCAGCCGACCGCGTTGTACAGGCCGCAGATGCTGACACGCCCCGCAACCTGGAAGCCCTGCGTCAGCAAACGCATTTTGCCGATGATACACTGCAAGCTGCCGTAGCTGAGGCACAGTCTGAAGGTCGCCTCGCTACGCTGAATGGCGCCTTTTGGGCCATGCGACGCTTACAAGCCACCTGTGATCAGTTACGCGCTGTACTCGTGGATTACCATGCCCGTTATCCACTACGCAGAGGTATGCCACGCGAAGCGCTGCGTAGTCAACTGAAGCTGCCTGCCGCCGTCTTCAATGCCCTTCTTGAGCAAAATGACGATACCGTGACTGATGCTGGCCAGGTACGACTTGCCGACCATGAGGTTCAGTTTACACCGCAGCAGCACCAGGCCATCGAACGCCTCTGGCAGATGATACAGGCACAGCCCTATACCCCACCGTCTTTTCAGGAGGCCAGCCAGATCACAGGTGATGACGTACTGCACGCCCTGATTGAACGCGGCGATCTGGTACAGGTCCAATCCAACATCATATTCGACCAGCAAACCTACGCGACACTGGTAGACGCTGCACTGACGATTATCGACAACGAAGGCAGCATTGAAGCCAAGTCACTCCGCAATCAGTTCGAAACGACGCGCAAGTACGCCATTGGCCTGCTGGAGCATCTCGACGCTGTGGGCATAACCCGTCGCGTTGGGGATAGCCGGGTGCGTGGCCCAAAAGCGCCCGCACGATCAGGCTGAAGTAAACTCGACGCGCACTTTTGTCCCCACAGCCAGCCCTAACCGCTGCGCCGCATTACCCTGATTAACAGCGATCTCGAGGTCACCACTGCTATCTACCTGTGCAAGCAGTGCGCCAGACTGCACTTCGTGATACGCACGCTTGATCCCGATCAGCAGTGTATCACCCACAGTTACACGCACCGCCGCCGGATCAAATTTGCGATCGTCCAGCAGCAGTTGGCCGTCCGCTTGCCATAACAGCGGACCAATATTTGTGATGAAATTGCCGAAGTGATCGATGTATACGATCTCGCCGGTGATCTGGCCGTATGTGCGTGTCACAGGAGTGGGGGGCAACAAAACGGGGTCCTCGACAGCCGGCCCCAACTCTGATAGTGCCACGCCCCGGGCGACATGCGCCGCCGCGGGCGCAAACACGTCCCTTCCATGGAACGTCGCACTTAGCCGACTGAGACGGTATTCCGGATTGACCAGCTCGACCGCGTTAAAGGCGTCTGCGGCCTGTAAAATGGGTGTTAGCACGCCATTATCCGGCGCGATGAAACAGTAATTTCCAGTTTCTACAGCAATCGGTCTGCGCGCACTCCCTACCCCCGGATCGATCACGACCAGAAACACAGTACCCTCAGGGAAATAGGTGTAGCTGTTGCGCAACGCCAAAGCACCAGCACGGATCGACTGCGGTGGAATGGCATGACTGATGTCGACAAACTGCGCTTCCGGGGAGATGCGGCGCATCACGCCTTTCATGACACCGACATATACGTCCTGCGTACCAAAATCTGTCAGCAGCGCGATGGTAACCATAAAGACACCTTTGCTTGCAATCGAAAACCGCCCCTGTTATACTGCTGCGCATGAAGCCTTGTACAGACATACAGCAGCATCACATCCATCATCATGTTCCCCGCGCCCTGGTGCCGGTCGTGTAAGTGCTGCTCGCATTTGTTGTGTTTATTCGACCTCGCACCGCTGCGAGGTTTTTTCGTTTATTGGGTCACTTATTGGGTCACTATCAGGCTGGTGATGGCAGGAGACGGCAGGCATGTTAGCAGTCATTGATTACGGAGCCGGAAACCTCAGAAGCGTGCTGCATGCGCTCAACCACCTGGGCACTGCCGACGTCCAGATCGTGCAGGAACCCGATCAGCTCAAAGGGGCTGAGAAGATCATTCTGCCCGGTGTGGGGGCGTTCGGTGCCGGTATGCAGAAGCTCGCATCACAGGGTTTGATCGAACCGCTAAAGACAGCCGTCGACGCTGGCACCCCTTACCTGGGTATTTGTCTGGGGATGCAGTTTCTCTTCGAGTGCAGCAATGAGATGGGTAATCATGCCGGTTTGGGACTGCTTGCAGGACGTGTAGAGCGATTCCCGGCATTCCCTGATCTGAAAGTGCCGCACATGGGCTGGAACACGCTCACCTGGCAGCGTGAATCGCTGCTGCTGGCCGACTTGCAATCCGACGCAAGCTACGCCTATTTTGTCCACAGCTACTTCTGCATCCCTGAAGATAGCGAGGACACGCTCATCACCGTAAATTACGGCATTCCATTTACTGCCGGGATACAGCGTGGCAATATCTACGGCGTTCAGTTCCACCCCGAAAAGAGCCAGCAGACCGGGCTGACGATACTACGCAACTTCCTGTCACTGTAGGAGAGACTATGATCATTTATCCCGCGATTGATCTGCGTGGCGGCAAGGTTGTCCGGCTGCAACAGGGCGACCCAAACCAGCAAACGATCTTTAGCGATGAACCCATCACAACGGCACACCGCTGGCAGGCTGCTGGCGCTGAGTGGCTACATATGGTCAACCTGGACGGTGCGTTTGATCAGGCAAATGACAACGCTGAAATCCTCACTCAGGTGACCAGGCTCGGTCTGAAGGTGCAATTTGGCGGTGGGTTGCGCTCTCTGGCGGATATCGACCACGCGATAAAGCAGGGTGCAAAGCGGGTCGTGCTCGGTACGATCGCGCTCAAAGAGCCGGAAGTTGTCGCTGATGCTGTCGCACGCTACGGCGCTGACGCAATATGTGTCGCGCTGGATGCGCGTGACGGCAAGATCACCACACATGGCTGGACCAGCACTACCGACACCACCCCCGCAGAACTCGGTCGTGCGATGGCTGCGAAAGGTGTGCGCCACGCTCTGTTCACTGATGTATCACGCGACGGTGGCCTTCAGGGCGCCAACATAGGGGCGACGATACAGCTCGCCCGGGATACGGGCCTGCAGGTAATCGCTTCTGGTGGCGTAACGACCCTTGAGGAGATCAGACTGCTTGCCCGCAGCGGCGCGGTGGCTGGCGCGGTCATTGGCATGGCGCTGTACACCGGACAACTCAACCTTGAGGCGGCACTGGCAGTCGCTAATCTGACGGAGAGAGACTAATGCTCGCCAAACGCATCATCCCCTGCCTGGATGTACACGAAGGTCGCGTTGTCAAAGGCGTGAATTTCGTAAACCTGCGTGACGCGGGGGACCCGGTAGAACAGGCAATAGTTTACGATCGTGAGGGCGCGGACGAACTGGTCTTCCTGGATATCACTGCTTCGCACGAAGCCCGGCAGACTCGTCTCGATATGGTAAGGCGCGTCGCCGATAGTCTGTTCATCCCATTCTGTGTTGGCGGTGGCATTCGCACGATTGAAGACATCCGCGAGACGCTGCTCGCCGGGGCAGACAAGGTCAGTATCAACAGCGCCGCCGTCCGTAACCCTGATCTTATCGATCAGGGGGCCTGGGCATTCGGGAGCCAGTGTATTGTGGTCGCCATAGATCCGAAGCGCATTGCTGATCGCTGGGTTGTCCATATCAACGGTGGGCGCGTACCGACTGACCTCGACGCGGTCGCCTGGGCACAGGAAGTCGAACGCCGGGGGGCCGGCGAGATCCTGCTAACCAGTATGGATCGGGATGGCACTAAAGCCGGTTACGATCTGGAGATGCTGCAAGCCGTCACCCAGGCGGTGAGCCTCCCGGTAATCGCCAGTGGTGGCGCAGGCACACCGGAACACTTCCACGAGGCGCTGACAATCGGCGGCGCAGACGCTGCCCTGGCTGCGAGCCTGTTTCACTACAACGAACTGCGTATTGGCGATCTGAAACAGTACCTCGCCGACTCAGGCGTCGCGATCCGACTGACGGGATGGGAGGCACTCGATGCCGGATAGTCTGCTCAGTGCAGAAGCCCTGAACACCCTGAACTGGAATGCAGAGGGACTTATCGCCGCGATCGTCCAGGACGCTGCTACCGGTGACGTCCTGATGATGGCCTGGATGAATCACGAATCGCTGATTGAAACGCTCAACTGTGGGGAAACAGTGTTCTACAGCCGCAGCCGCCAGAAACTGTGGCACAAAGGGGAAACTTCCGGCCACACTCAGCGTGTGACCGAGATTCGCGTCGATTGCGATGCAGATACGCTGCTGATCCGCGTAGAGGCCGCCGGGCCCGCATGCCACACAGGTAAACAAACCTGTTTTTTTCGCACCTTGTCGGATTTCAACCAGAAACCGGAGCGCTTATGAGCGAACAACACGACGACATGCTTGACCAGCTCGAGGCCATTATACAGGAACGCAAACTGAACCCACAGGAAGGCAGCTACACAACCAGTCTCTTTGAGCGAGGACGACCAAAAATCGCACAGAAAGTGGGCGAAGAAGCTACCGAGGTCATTGTGGCAGCGCTAGCGCAGGAACGTCAGGAACAGATCGGTGAACTGGCTGACCTCTTTTACCACACCTTGGTCCTCATGGCGGATCTAGGCATCGAGCTTGAAGCGATACGCACGGAACTGGCACGGCGGCATAAAACTCGCTAAGCTTTCGCTGTTGTGCATGAATCAGGGGAAAAGACATGAGCGAAGCGCCATTTGTGGCCGAAACGCAGTTTCACGTCCGATATGCAGAGACGGACGCGATGGGCATCGTTCACCATGCCGCCTATATCGTCTACTTTGAAGAGGGCCGCAGCCACTATATGCGGCAACGTGGTACCAGTTACGCGGATTTCGAGCGCAGCGGCTACTTTATGGCCGTGACAGCCGTCAACGCCCGTTATCTTAAAGCCGCCCGTTATGATCAGAAGCTCAAACTGCGCTGCTGGGTCGATCAAGTCCGCAGCCGCAGCCTGACATTTCAGTACGAAATCCGTGACAACGTCTCGGATGAGCTGCTTGTAGCGGGTACGACACAGCACATTTGCCTGAATCGTGATGGCCACGTCGTCAGAATTCCCGCAGAGTGGATGCAATGGGTCAAGGATTAGCAGCACCTCAGCAGTTTTTGACCCGCCCCTCTTGACAAAGTATCATTAACCTGTGCATAAAGTGTACATAAACTAGCTCTAATCGAATTAGTACTCTTAGCAGGAGTCAAAAATGACAGTACCCAGCAGCGCCGTAACGTACGCCGAGCGTCCGTGGACGAAGAGCTACGATGATGGTGTACCCGATACATTGACATATCCGGAAGTACCTTTGCATCAGTTTCTGACAGATAGCGCTCGTCGATTCCCCAACGTTACTGCACTCATCTCAACGGCACGCATACCCGTTTTCGGTCGTCTGTCTAACAGTATGACCTATGCTGAACTCGAACGCGCTTCAGACGCTCTGGCAGCCGCTCTGGTCGATATGGGCGTGAAGAAAGGCGACCGTGTCGCCGTTGTCATGCCGAACAGTGCCGCTTTCGTCATCAGCTTCTATGGCATTCTCAAGGCTGGTGGCGTCGTCGCAGCGACCAACCCGACTTACCCGCCCGACAAAATGGCTTACCAGATCAACGACTGCGGCGCTGAAGTCGTGCTCACGCTCAGCCTCTTCTACGGTACACTCAAGGAAATTCAGAGCCAGACCAAAGTCAAAAAGCTGATTGTCGCTAACATCAAAGAATATCTGCCAGGTCTCGCCAAATTCCTTTTCACCATCGCTCGCGAGAAAAAAGACGGCCACTACATCGACGCCCTCAAACCGGGTGATGTTTGGTTCCAGGACGTGCTTAAACGCTACGATGGCCAAAAGGCGGATGTTAAAGTTACCCCTGAAGATCTCGCCCTGTTCCAGTATACGGGCGGCACGACCGGCGTCAGCAAGGCGGCGGCATCCAAGCACAAAGCGCTCGTCGCCAACATGAAACAGGTCGAGTCGATCCTCAACCTGCTCAAGCTGCCGCCAGAAAAGGACGTTTATCTTGGGGCTATCCCGTTCTTCCACGTATATGGTCTGGTCATTGTCGTCAGCCTGAGCGTGTATCGCGGCAGTCAGATTGTGCTCGTACCAAATGCACGCGACATCGATGATGTCGTAGACTGCATCAACCATTTCAAGCCGACGATGTTCCCGGGTGTTCCGGCGCTCTATAACGCGATTAACAATCACCCGAAGGTCAAGGCGGGTGAAATCGACATGAAGTCGCTGAAGCTATGCATCAGTGGTTCTGCCCCCCTGCCAACCAGCGTCAAAGAGGAATTTGAGCGGCTGAGCGGCGCAGTTGTCCGTGAGGGCTTCGGCATGAGTGAGGCCCCGACAGCGACACACATCAACCCGCTCTTCAAGGAGAACCGGCCCAACTCCATCGGCCTGCCGCTACCTGATATGGAAATGCGCATCGTCAGCCTAGACGATGCCGTCACGGATGTCCCCGTAGGCGAAGTTGGTGAACTCCTGATGCACGGGCCGAACCTCATGACGGGCTACCACGGTATGCCCACGGAAACAGCTAATTCGCTGCGCGACAGTAACGGCAAGCTCTGGCTGTACACGGGCGATATCGCTCGCATGGACGAAAACGGCTACTTCTATATCGTGGATCGCAAGAAGGACATGGCACTGATCGGTGGTTATAACGTCTACCCGACCACTGTTGAAGACGCTATTAAGAGCCACCCTGCCGTCCTGGAAGTCGGTGTGGCTGCCGTTCCACATCCGGAGCGCCCCGGTCAGGAGGCACTGAAAGCCTGGATTGTCAAGCAGCCGGATGCCCAGGTCGCAGCCGAAGACATCATCAAGCACTGCGAGAAGAAGCTCGCCCCCTACGAAATCCCGCGCCGCATCAGCTTCATTGATGAGTTGCCCAAGACTGCGGTCGGCAAGACCCTGCGTCGCGAACTCGTCCGCATGGAGACAGAAGGCAGCTAAACTGCTGCAATACCGAACATAAGCAAGCCACGGGGTCGAGCAGCATATTGCTCGGCCTCGTTTTATGTTCGCACAGATTCGATCTCTGCCGGGAACTCAGCATCCGGATACAATGCCTTCAGACGATGGATGTCCTCCGCAGTATAGTGGCCACGGAAGAACGCCTTCACCGGCCAGCGTCCCAGATACCAAACCGTGTACAGCGTGACCAAGCACAGCACCACGATGTAGAAGACCGTCACACCCCCACTGGCAGCCGTGGCTGAATCCAGCCCAGATGCCAGGTCCGGCGTACGCGTCAGACTGAAGACAAGCAGCCCAATCAGTCCTATCCCGACGATCAGAATCGCAACGCGGAATATTTGCCGTATCCATCGAGGGCGACCCAGCCATGTCAGTATCGCCAGCAACCCTAATGACATGGGCACGATCGCCTGCAAAAGCAGTGCAATATTCGAAATACCAAGAATATCGACGCCGACCATTGCCTCACCATCCACCTGTATGGTGATGTCACCGGTCATCAGAACGAAGAATAGCGGCAGCAGCGGTATGAATACAAACACCACCAGACACAACAAGATGGCGAGCGTCAGTCCAAAAGGACGATGGGGCTTCAGGTTCGTTATCATAGATACATTTTCCAGATACATTTTCCTACGCACGAATTTCAGTATATCTATTTACAATTTGTACAGAGCTTGTTTACAATACAGTTAAAAGAAGTATCTTGTTAACCCTGATCACGGGTAATGTCAACTGTTGTGTAAGTCAACAGCACACAAAGAGAAACGATCATGAAATTCAATAACCACATTGACAGCGCTTATGAGAGCCTCCACGCCCATTCGGATTCAGCACAGGTCATCCTGTTACATCCGAACAGCCAGTACCGCTCTCTGATTGTCGCTAAGCTCGTCCAGGACCCTAACGTCAAGACGTTTTACTATGCCCTGGGGGACGATGATGTAAACCTCCAATCCTTCCTGGAGGGATTCGCTCATGAGATGACCAACCAGCATCCTACGTTTGGCCGTCATCTGTACATGCTACCACAGGAATTGTATCGCAACTTTGAGGCAGACCTCGATCGCGTGCTTGATACCTTCGTCGCTGAGATCTCTGAGCTAAGCGATACGCCTTTCCTGCTCATTCTCGACGAATACGACCGCAGCGACGATAGCAGCCGAATCAACCGCTTCATTGAGCTGCTGACCAATCATCTGCCTGAGCACTGCAAGCTGCTGCTGAATGGTCGTACACTGCCGCGTCTGCCGTGGCTATCGTTCATCGCAAAACGTCAGGCGGTCATCCTGCGCGACGAACAACTCGTCGAGAAGGACTTCTACGGCCCGCATGAGCACGACACTTACCAGCTTCAGGTGTACGGGCTGGGCCCGGGTTTTGTCAGCCTGGACAATGAGAATATCGACAACTGGGAAGGTCACCTGCCGCGTCTGCTGTTCTTCTTCGCGCTGGATCGACCGATCGTCACCCGCGCCGAAATCTGCGATGCGTTCTGGCCCGATCTTGACATGGACCAGGCCGTAAATGTCTTTCACGTGACCAAGCGTCGTCTGCACAAGGCGCTCGACCGTGACGTACTGCTACATACCGAGAACTACTATCAGGTAAACCCGGAACTGACGATCTACTACGACATCATCGAGTTTGTTGAAGCGCTTATGGAAGGGCGTAATCCGAACACCCCGGATCGCTTCGAAGCCTACAAGCGCGCCGCTGATCTGTATCGGGGGCCATTCCTGCAGGGTCACGACGAGCAGTGGATCGTGGAACGCCGCGAGGCTATGCGTGCTGGTTACCTCGAAGCCCTAACTGAGATGGCACGCACCTGGATCGAGCGCGACCGGGGCGAACTGGCACTTCGCCTGTACCGTCAAGCGATTGAAGAGGACTACCTGCGTCAGGACATCCACCGCGAGCTCATGCTGCTCTACAATCAACTGGGACGCCGCAGCGAAGCCGTCGCACATTACCAGCAGCTCGAAAAACAGCTCACTGAACAAAAACGTGAACTGGAACCAGAGACGAAACAGACCTACGCCGAAATCATGGCGTGATACGCCAGCACACTGGATAGATGTCAATAATGCAATTGGCCCACTCTTTGAGTGGGCCATAAACGCCCCCGGTAGGACTCGAACCTACGACCTTAGGTTTAGAAGACCTCTGCTCTGTCCACTGAGCTACAGGGGCCAATCATCCACTAGAAAGCATACGCAAGGGAATGCCGACTGTCAACGGATTTCCTGCGGTTTGGCCTCACAGATTCCATCCGAACATATATTCCGCCCCCGGCATTGTTGCACACCTCACAGTCATGTATAATAGAAGAAGTGTAATCGCGTACTTGACTCGAGAAACAAAGCGAATCAACGCGATCGAAAATACCCCTGTAATCCTGTTTTGTCCTGACAACAAGCATAGTCCGTGAGGAGTCACCATGCCGCGCAAGAACGGTTCAGGTGGAGATGCACAGTATACGGCTGCAAATATCCAGGCACTCAGTCCCCTGGAGCATATTCGCGCCCGCCCCGGTATGTACGTCGGTGGAACGGATGCGCGTGCGCTGCATCACCTGATATATGAAATCGTAGATAACTCTATCGATGAGGCGCTGGCAGGCTATTGTGATCGCATCATCGTAACACTGCACGAAGGCAACGCCGTTTCCGTAGCGGATAACGGTCGTGGGATTCCCGTCGATACCCATGAGAAAAAACAACGCTCTGCCCTGGAAATCGTCATGACAGAGACCGGGACAGGCGGCAAATTCGACAACAGCGCCTACAAGGTCAGCGGTGGTCTGCATGGTGTCGGCGCGGCGGCGGTTAACGCGCTCTCCGCGCAGGCCATGGTCGATGTCTACCGCGACGGGTATCTCTGGCAGCAAACCTACGAGCGTGGCTTGCCAACCAGCGATGTCGTGCGGGTCCGTAAGCTAGAGCCAAACGAGAGTACAGGCACAACGACGCATTTCGTCCCAGATTACACCATTATGGACGAAAACGACTTCAGCTACAGCACGCTGGCGACGCGCTTCCGCGAGATGGCTTTCGTCACGCGCAACGTCACGCTGACGCTGCGCGACGAACGCGTCAAGCCCATTGCGCGTGAGGTCACCTATTATTTTGACGGCGGCCTGCGCTCATTTGTGCGCTACCTCAATCGTAATCGCGCAGCCCTGCATGAAATCATCCATGCAGAAAAAGAGGTCGACTTTGTCGACAAGAAGGGCGATCCATACAGCGTAGGCGTGGAAGTTGCCTTTCAGTATACAGATGGTGCGACTACGACAGAACTCGCCTTTACCAATACGATCAATACTCCGGATGGCGGCACACATCTGACCGGTCTGCGCTCAGCTATCACCGGTGCGATTAACCGCTATGCCCGCAAAGAAGGCATGCTGAAGGAGAAAGACGGCAACTTCAGCGGTAACGATACGCTGGAAGGTCTGACCGCGATTGTCAGTGTCAAGCATCCTGATCCTTCGTTCGAGAGTCAGACAAAAGTCAAGATGCTTAATCCTGAGGTACAGGGTGCGGTCTCGTCCGTTGTGACGGAAGCGTTCAACGAGTTCCTGGAACTCAACTCACGCGATGCACGTCGGATCATCGACAAATGTATGACCAGCAAGCGCGCTCGCGAAGCCGCTCGCAAAGCCCGCGATCTCGTCCGCAGCGGTCCAAGCCTGCTCGAGAGCAGCACGCTGCCGGGCAAACTGGCAGATTGCTCGCGCCACGGCATAGATGCAGAAATCTACATCGTCGAGGGTGACAGCGCCGGCGGCAGTGCAAAACAGGGCCGTGACCGGCATTTCCAGGCGATCCTACCGCTGCGCGGTAAAATCCTGAACACTGAGCGTGCCCGCCTGGATAAAATCTTGGATAACAACGAAATAAAGTCGGTCATCTCAGCGTTAGGGACGGGCATCCATGACGACTTCGATGTGAGCAGGCTGCGCTACGGACGCGTCATCATCATGACCGATGCTGACGTCGACGGCAGCCACATCCGCACGCTGCTACTGACCTTCTTCTTCCGGCACATGCTGTCGCTGATTCAGGAAGGTCACCTTTATATCGCACAACCGCCGATCTACCTGCTCAAAAACGGCAAAGATAAGACTTACATTTATCCTCAGGCGGGTATGAACGACGCACAACTGCTCGAAAAGGCACTCAGGTCGTATAAGGACCCAAGCAAAGTTGGTGTGCAGCGCTATAAAGGTCTCGGCGAGATGAACGCGGATCAACTCTGGGATACTACAATGAACCCGGAGAGCCGTACACTGCTTCAGGTCACAATAGAGGATGCCGCCGAAGCAGACCGCATCTTCGACATGCTGATGGGTGCCGCCGTACCGCCGCGCCGTCGCTTTATTCAGACCAATGCCAAGCTCGTTAAGAACCTGGATATTTAGGTCTGGCTCCATGCAACCCATCATAGCGCCCCGTTGATCGGGGCGCTTTGCATTTTCGTGGTGGCTCAGCGCATTTTGGGTGGAATCTGTGAGGCCGGTCTTTCCAGTTCAAAGCGATCACGCGTCGTGCAATAGCCGCTTGCGACCAGGCGTCCTATAGGGAAATAGGCACTCTGATCAATATAGTACCCGTCCTGAAAGAGTTCATCCGCGACATGCATGATTTTCACCTCACCGATAACAAGATGGCCACCACCAACGCCCTCATGAATTGTCACGATCTGATTCAGGATGCACTCAAACTGAATCGGGCTTTCAGCGACGCGATAAGGTCTGACTTTCGTACTTGGCACAGGGGTGACACCAGCATACGCGAACTCGTCCATATCTGACGGCAGCTCAGCGGCAGTTTGGTTCATCGCCTGCGCCAGTTCCTCTGTAACAAAGTTCACCACAAATTCCCTGGTCGCGCGGACATTGTGCAGCGTGTCTTTCTGACCACCGTCCGTTGAACGCACACCAGGACAAAAAACAATCGTCGGAGGATCCGATGCGACGGCTGTGAAGAAGCTGAAGGGCGCAAGATTGGCCACGCCATCCTCGCTGATTGTACTTACCCATGCGATCGGACGCGGCATGATGGCGCCAGTCAGCAGTTTGTAGGCATCCCTTGCGGTGAGGGTTGTCGTGTCGATTTGCATGTTGATTCCTTATCTCTGACGTATCACGTAATGTGGATATGGGCCCTGCGCACGTATTGACAATAAAAAAGCCCGCCCATCTGGGCAGGCCTGTATCCTACAACAGCGCAAGCTCAAACCGGCTGGAAACGCGCTAACTGCTGCTTGACGAAGGTTTCAAGCTGGTCAAACGAATCCAGAATCCACAACTGCTTATGGATTTCATGCGGGCTGGGTTTCACCTGCCCCATTTCCGCAGGATTGAACGGCGAGCGCTTTACACGGTCGCTGAAAGCCGTTTCGATCTCTTCGTAAGAAGACATGAGTCCGGCACCAAACGCCTTGATCTCACCATCCTCTTTGATGAGACCAAATTCGATCGTATACCACCAGATACTACCCAACGCCGGGCGCGATTCGACATCAGCAAGCAGCATCAGGCGGGCGTAATCCAGCACCAGATTTGCATAACGCTGATGCATCATAAATGGCAAGTGCCCAAATGCATCATGGAAGATATCAGGAAGCGGAGTGTAATCCAGGCTATCGCGCTCACGGATGTACTCTGTAATCAGGAACTGTTTCTTGATGAGGTGCTCGAACCAATCCTGGCCGTCGCTGTACTGCACTGGCGTGCTGACGAGTTCCCAGCCGACACGCTGCTGATACAGGACATCCAGTACGGCAAAATCTGGTAGCCGCTGAGCGTTCATGCCCATGCGCTTGTGTCCCTCATGATACATGCGACAGGCACGACGGACGACACGCGGCCAGGCTCGCTCATAGAGCATGCCCCAGGTTTCGTGTTCAGTCTCATCCCATTGATAAAACGGGCGTTTCGCAGGCGTAGTCATCATTATTGCTCCAAAAAACTTGTTTTCAGTTCATGCCCCGTTATGGGTCAACCAGGACGCCTGGTATTCTGGCTTTTCCAGTTCAAGGGCGTCTACGACGATATGCAACGGGTTAAACGTATCAACCATTACGGCGAGTTCTTCAGTCGCTTTTGCACCGATACTGGCTTCCGTCGCACCCGGTTGAGGGCCATGTGGCAGGCCGGAGGGATGCAGACTGATATCGTACTGATCGATGCCTTTGCGCGACATGAAGTTGCCATCACAATAGTAGATCACCTCATCGCTGTTCACATTGCTGTGATTATACGGGGCCGGGATCGCCTGGGGATGATAGTCGAAGAGGCGCGGCACAAAACTGCATATGACGAAGTTCCAGCCCTGAAAAGTCTGATGCACGGGTGGCGGCTGATGGACGCGCCCGGTAATCGGCTCAAAGTCACGCACATTGAAAATCCACGGGTAAAGGTAGCCATCCCAGCCGACAACATCAAATGGATGATGATCCAGCACGTGCAGGCTAATACCATCACGCACCTTGACGCGAATCTCAAACTCGCCTGCTTCGGTGGATGTTTCCAGCTCTTGCGGGGTGCGGATGTCGCGCTCACAATACGGTGAGTTCTCTGTGAACTGCCCGAACTTATTCAGATACCGCTTGGGCGGTTCGATCTGTGATTTGCTCTCGATCACGAAAAAGCGCGCTTCCGGCGTATCAAGCTGAAGTTGCCACGTCGTTCCGAATGGAATCACGATATAGTCGCCCGGCTCGAACGATAGACGTCCAAACTGCGAACGATGCACACCGTGTCCCTCATGTACAAACCAGACTTCATAAGCCTGCGCATTGCGATAGAACGTCTGCATGCTCTGAGTAGGTCGGCTGACAGCCAAAAGGACATCATTATTGCCAAGAAGTGTACGCCGTGCACTCACGGCATCGCCCCCTGCTGGCACATCCGATGTGCGGAAAGCACGGTGACGTATCGCACCGAATTCAACGTATTGAGGTGTCACATCACCCAGGTACTCGGTACGCAGTACGCTAGGCGGCAGATTGTGATGATACAGGATCGATTGAATGCCATGAAAGCCTTCAAGCCCCATAACCTCTTCGCGATATAAGGTGCCGTCAGGCTTGCGAAACTGTGTATGACGCTTATGAGGTATCTCACCCAATTTCTGATAAAAGACCATGTTCAACTCTCAAACTATTTTTCGCCAACGGTATTCTTCAGGAGACCCAGCCGCTCGATTTCCAGTTCGACCACATCGCCGGGCTGCAACCAGGGTCCCTGCCCACGGGTGATCTCCAGCAAGCAACCGGTACCCACCGTTCCACTGCCGATCACATCACCGGGATGCAGCATAACACCCTGTGAGGCACGCGCAATCATCTCGCCAAAGCTCCAGTGAAGATCACGCCAGTTGCCTCGTGAACGCTCTTCGCCATTGATGCGAGCAACCATCTCAAGATCATAAACGCCAGGCCGCCCGGCATGACGATCTGCCAGTTCGTCCGGCGTCACCAGATAGGGACCGAAACTCTGCGCAAAGTCCTTGCCTTTTGCTGGTCCCAGACCAACACGCATTTCCTGGCGCTGGATATCACGCGCGGACCAGTCGTTGTAAATCATGTAGCCTAGAACATACGCTTCGGAATCCTCCGGGGGGATATCGCGCCCACCTGTGCCAATCACGGCAGCGACTTCCAGCTCATAGTCGAGTGCTTCGCTGCCGGGTGGATAAGGTATGACATCGCCATCACCGTAGATCGCCATATGATTACTGAAGTAAAACACCGGGATTTCGTACCATTCAGCGGGGACTTCGCGCCCACGATTTGCATTCGCTGTGCGGACGTGCTGCTCAAACGCATAAAAGTCACGAACGCTGACCGGTGGCATCAAAGGGCTGCTGAGACGCACATCTGCCAATGAAAAGATGCGCCGTTCATGACCCTGAAGCCGCACCGAAGATGCACCCTGAGTAATCAGGTCAGAGATAGCATGCAGTTCATCCAGGCGCGCCATCCCTTTCTGCAGCCAGCCGATCAGCGTGCCGCGTTCACTTTCACCGATCTCGACAACGGCATCGCCTGCCAGTACGCCGAAACGCAGGTAATCTTCACCCGATGGGCAGAACTCAACCAGTTTGGCCACTAAAGGTTCCCTCGACGTGCCTGTTCTGCTTCCAGTGCTTCAAATAACGCTTTGAAGTTACCCTTGCCAAATCCACGCGATCCGTGCCGTTCAATGACCTCAATGAAGGCCGTAGGCCGATCCTGCAGCGGGCGGCTGAAGATCTGCAGCAGATAGCCTTCGTCGTCGTAATCCACAAGGATACCCAGTTCTGCAATGCGCTGCAGATCCTCTTTGACGTCGACGCCCTCCAGACGTTCTGGAAGAGTTGCGTAGTAAGTATCTGGTACGCGGAGGAACTCGACGCCGTTTTCACGCAGACGACTTACCGTCTCGATGATATTGCCGGTCGCCATGGCGATATGCTGTACGCCAGGTCCCATGTAATAGTCGAGATACTCCTCAATCTGACTCTTCTTCTTGCCTTCGGCAGGTTCGTTAATGGGCAGCTTAACCCGACCATTTCCGTTCGCCATAACTTTGCTCATCAGTGCGCTGTACTCGGTGCTGATGTCCTTGTCATCAAAGCTCAGCAGCTGCCGAAATCCAAGCACGCTGTGGTAAAAGTTAACCCAGTAGTTCATTTTGCCCAGTTCAACATTACCGACGATATGATCAACCGCCGCCAGCCCTGCCGATACGTGCGGTAGATCGAGCGAAACATAGCCAGGCATGAAGACGCCGTCATAGTCTTTGCGGTCAACGAAAATATGGATTACGTCGCCGTATGTGTGGATGCCGCTCGTACGAACAACGCCATTCTCATCCGACTCATCACGCAGCTCCCAGGCCCCATGTGCGCCACGTTCTGTTGTCACGCGGTAGGCCTCTGCCGCATCATCCACTGCGAAGGCCACATACTTGATGCCGTCCCCGTGGATCATGTGATGTGCCGCGAGGTCGCTGCTGGGCTTATAAGGCGCACTGACCACAAACCGAATCCTGCCGCTCTCCAGCACATACGAGGCGAACTGACGGTTGCCTGTTTCCAGGCCGCTGTAGGCCACTGGCTTGAAGCCGAACGCCTTCCACCAGTAAAACATAGCCTGCTTTGCGTTGCCTACCCACCAGTGTATGTGATCGATGCTGTTGATCTTGAGGAAATCGGCTTCTTCCGTCATCGGGCGTTCATTAACTGCGCTAACCATTGCGATACTCCTTCTCAAAATCTCTTTCGAACGATGAAATTTCTTAACTGTCCTCTAGAGGGCACTGTTGATTACCTGCCCCAGCCGTGAGATAGCTTCGTCAAACTGTGCTGGCGGCACGCTGCTAAAGTTGAGTCGCATTGTGTTGTTCAGCCCACCATCGACGGCGAACGCTGCCCCAGGCACATACACCACTTTATTGTCGATGGCCTGCGGCAGTAGTTCCCAGGTATCGACTGAGGACGGCAGCGTCACCCAGACGAACAATCCACCTTGCGGCTCAGTCCATGTCGCGATACCGCGCAAATTCGCATCCAGCGCTGCCAGCAGCGCGTCACGCCGCTCACGATTGGCTGCATTGAGCCGTGTCAGGTGCGATGTCAGTTCGTCACGGTACAGAAATTCGGCCACACTGCGTTGTATCAGGGTTGACGTCTCAAGATCGAAAGATTCGCGCAGCACAGTGACTTTAGGCATTAAAGACTCGGGTACGACCATCCAGCCGAGGCGCAGACCGGGCGATAGCATTTTGCTGAAAGATCCAAGGAAGAAGACAAAATCATGTTTGTCATAGGCTTTTATGGGTGAAAGCGACTCGCCCTCGAAACGGAGCGCCGAATACGCATCATCCTCGATCACGGGAACACCATAATGTGCAGCCAGAGCCGCGATGCGCTGACGCTTCTCGCGGCTGATCGTCACGCTCAGCGGATTGTGAAAATCCGGGATGAAGACCGCCATACGGGGTGGTTCGGGCGCAGCAAACGCCGCCTCCAGAGCATCGATGTCAACGCCGGTTTGCAGATCAGTCGGAACAGTGCGTACACGACAGCCCCTGCCAGCGGTCACCTGTTTGATGCCGGTAAACACGGCCTGCTCAGTGACAACAACATCACTGTCGTCATCGACAAACAACCGCGATAGAATCTGCAGACCATGCTGATTGCCATTGGTGATGAAGACCTGCTCAGGACTACAATCGACGTCGCGGGTGCGCATGTAGTCAGCAATCCATTGACGGAGCAGCGGCCACTGAGGGCTATACTGTAATGCGGTGCCACCATCTCGTCGCAGGACTTCATGCAGACATGCATCCAGTGCCCGGGTCGGCAGCAGATCGCTGGCCGGCAGCCCTCCCGCCAGCGAAATCATGCCAGGATCAACCGCATGTTTCAGCAGATCGCGCATGATACTGCGCTGCAACTGCTGTGCCGTGCGGCTGAGCCGGTAACGTGGTCGCTCAATAAACATATTCCGCCCTCAGCAACGAAATCTCTTTTCGGTTGTAACTTCAGAACCTGCGCTGCTGACTCAACGATGTGTTAGTCTGCAGAGAGTGGCAGCGCCGTCTTGGACTTGATCTCCTTGAGTGCAATGCTCGTCTGGATGCGGGCAATCCCCGGTATCTGTGACAGATTTTCCATGAGAAAGCGGCTCAAATCCGACTTGTTCTTGATGACGACTTTCAGCAGATAGTCGACGGATCCAGTCAGGTAGTGCCCTTCGAGCACCTCCGGCATGGCCATGACTTTCTGTTGAAACGCTTCGATCTGTTCCGGGTCATGCGTCTGCAAACTGACCTGTACAAAACACAGCAGATCGAATCCCAGTTTTTCACGATCCAGCAGGGCGACGTAGGCAGTGATGAGACCCGCTTCTTCTAACCTTTTGATACGGGCATGGACCGCTGGTGGCGAGAGATCCACCCGACGCGCTAACTCAACATTACTGATGCTGCTATCCTGTTGTAGCTCGGTCAGGATCGCTTGATCGATCGCATCCATGTGAACAATCTTTCACGTTTTCCTGTTATTGTCAACTGAACTACGGCCACCTGATTATAATTCCGAATGAAAAAATGTCACATCAGAATATGCTGAATAAAATTCCGTTACAATTTTCACGAATGAGTATCAGCTGAGTCTGTAGAAAACTGCACGGTGGTCACTGTTGGCCTATGGCCGGGCTTGCTATAATGGGTAAATATGTCCATAAAAAGACAGGAGACGGGGACATGGTGCGATCATTGTTGGGCACCCTTTTGAAGATCGCAGGTGCAGGCACCGTAGGGTGGCTGGCATATAGTCGGTTCGGCGTGAATCACGATATGCCCATCGGCCCAGCGATCGATGCAGAACGGCTCGAATTCTCCGGACCCACATCCTGTTTTTTGAGCTACTATGCAGATAACGCAGGCAGCGGACGGCCGTTGGTCCTACTCCACAGCATCAATGCCGCCGCGTCCGCCTACGAAGTAATGCCTATTTTCAACCATTATAGCGGCGTGCGCCCAGTGTACGCACTTGATCTACCGGGTTTCGGATTCTCCGAACGCAGCGACCGCGAATACTCGCCAGAGCTTTACAGCAACGCCATCATTGACTTTCTGAACTTAATCGGTGATCAGGCTGACGTGATCGCTATGTCACTCACCTGTGAGTTCGCAGGTCTGGCTGCCGAGCGCGAACCCGGATTGTTCCACACGCTGACGATGATCTCGCCGAGCGGCTTCAGCGCACAAACAGCTCAACGTGATGAGGAAGCCAGCGACACGGCCTACAATCTGCTGACAAATCCCGTGACAGCACAGCCCCTGTTCGATCTGCTGACGACGCGCGTGAGTATCGCGTTCTTCCTGTCGCAGAGCTTCCACGGGCCGGCGGATCAGGGAATGATCGACTACGCCTTCCTGGCTGCACATCAGCCCGGGGCACGCTTTGCGCCACTGTACTTCGTCAGCGGCAAGCTATTCACATCGAACATCGCACAAAGAGTTTATGCTGATCTGGAACTGCCAGTCATGGTCCTTTATGATCAGGATCAGTTCGTGGACCTCGGCGGGCTGGCGCGCTTCGCGGAGCAGCACAATAACTGGCGTCTGCGCCGCATCCCGAATACACGCGGCCTACCCCATTTTGAGCGGATGGACAAAGTCGCAGAAGCACTCGACTCGTTCTGGATCGCCGTACACAGCGCAGCGATACTGTAGCACTCAATCTGAAAGTTCAATTACAGCTGAAGGATCGACGGCTAATCGGACCGCCTCACCGACCTGTGGCGCGGCCTGATCATGGTCGTAGGTATCTACATAATAAAGTACAGTCATTGCGTCTGCTGCGCGCGCCTGAAGGCGGTACTGCCTTCCTTGAAATACAACTTCACTTACCTGCGCATCGAACCCATCTGGAGCCGAATAGATGCCGTCGGGGTGCAGTAAGAGCGCAGCAGGTCGGCCTTGCACGTTGAACTCGCCTAAGTCTGTGATAGCGCGACCCGATACGACCTGCTGCACAGGCACAATATTCGTCAATCCGAGAAAGCGTGCAATGCTCACCGTCCTCGGCTGCTGGTAGAGCGATGACGGCGTATCAATCTGGGCGATACTTCCGGCCTGCATCACCGCGATACGATCAGCCAGAGTGTATGCTTCCTGCTGGTCGTGTGTGACATAGATGACCGTTAATCCCAGTTCTCGAATGATCTGACGCAGATCGCGCGCAAGCCGATCACGCAGCCCGGCGTCGAGTGATCCAAGTGGCTCATCGAACATGAGCAGACGTGGTCGCGGTGCCAGACTGCGCGCCAGGGCGACGCGCTGCTTCTCTCCGCCGGATAACTGCGTGACGTCACGATCAGCAAAGCCACTTAGCCCAACCAGCTCCAGTAGTTCACTTACGCGCTGGCGCCGCTGGTCAGCAGGCATCCCGGCCATCCGTAAACCGAAGGCCACGTTGTCAGCGACACGCATATGTGGAAAGAGCGCGAAGTCCTGAAACATGAGGCCAAATCCGCGGCGGTGCGGTGGCACCTGATCCACCGGCTGTCCATCAACCAGAACATGACCTTGATAGCCACGCTCCAGCCCGGCTATGATCCTCAACAGCGTTGTCTTACCACTGCCACTTGCGCCCAACAGGCACAGGATTTCGCCAGCCTGAACCTCCAGTCGAACGTCCTGCAAAACCGGTACATCCCCATAGGCATAGGTAACATCTTCAACGGAAAGCATCAGAACTCTCCCACACCCAGGGTTCGTACTCGCTCAATCAATACAAAACTGACCAGACAAACCAGCAACAAGATGACGCTCAGCGCAAGCGCCTGACCATAATTCACCGCGCCAGGTTGACCTAACAGACGGAAGATCACAATAGGCAGCGTCGGGTTATCAGGGCGGGCCACGAACAGCGATGCCCCGAACTCGCCCATGCTGACAGTAAAAGCAAAAGTCGCACCTACGACCAATCCACGGCTCAGCAGCGGCAGATCAATATAGCGCCAGACACGCCAGGGAGAGGCTCCTAGCATCTGTGCTGCCTCTGTCACCGATGGCGGAATAGCACGCACAGCCGGGAGCACACTGCGCACAACGAACGGAATCGCTACCAAAGTATGTGCGATTGGCACCAGCACCCAGGAGGCTCGCAGGTCGAGCGGCGGCGTATCCAGCGCAATGAGGAAGCCAAACCCGAGTGTGACCGCACTCGTCGCCAGCGGCAACATGAACAATGGATCGAGCCAGCGCGTCAGGCTGCGGCTGCGGCCGCGCCCCGCGACCAGATACGCAGTCAACAGGCCGAGCACCACCGCCAAGACGGTCGTTATCCCGGCGAAAGCGATTGAATTACCCACCGCCTGCAGCGGTGGCACAAAAAGCACCGATCCTGCCGGGTTCTGAGACAGGCGCGCATAGTAGTTCAGTGTCAGCATCCCATCTTCCACAAGCGACCGCGCGACGAGCGCCAGCAGCGGCGTTAGCAGCATGACGCCTATAAAGACGAGGTTGCCCACCAGCAGCGACCACTCGCGCCAGCCCTGCGGACGCCGCGCCACACGCTGTGCACTGCTGATATCGACGGTCAGACGCCGCTGCAGTCGCGTGTAGACCAGCATCATCAGGAACATAAAACCGATCTGTACCAGCGACAGCGCTGCTGCCAGCGGCAGGTTGAACACACTGCGCGCCTGATAATAGATCTGTACTTCCAGTGTGGCGAAGCGTATGCCACCCAGGATCAACACGATGCCGAAGCTGGTAAACGTGAATATGAAGACCAGTGCAGCCGCTGCCAGGATGGCAGGACGCAGCAGGGGCAGTCGCACCGTCCACCACAACCGCCAGCCCGACGCACCAAGCATGCGCGCTGCATCTTCAACGCGGGTAGAAAGGTGCATCCAGTAGCTGGCAATGATTCGCAGCGCTACGGCATAGTTGTAAAAGACATGTACAATCAGCACCAACTCCAAAGTCTGCATTAGCTGAAGTGGCGCGCTTTCCAGATTGAATGCATCCATCAGTGCCGTGTTGACGAAGCCACGCGGACCGATCAACGCCATAAACGCCGCTGCGACAACTACCGTCGGCAGCACAAACGGCAGTGTTGCCAGCGATAACAGCAGCGATTTCCCCGGGAACGCGAACCGGGTGAAAACGTATGCCCCCGGCAGCGCCAACCCGACCGTCAGCACAGTGGAAATTGTCGCCTGATAAACTGTGAAGATGACCGTATCTCGATAATAAGCGGTACTGGCAATCCGCCAGAAGCCGCTCAGATCGAGCGTTCCATCAGGACGGAGACTGAGGTCAAAGATCGACAGCAGCGGGTAGAAGAAAAAGACGGCCAGGAACAGCAGCGGCAGGACGAGGAGCGCCCGCCATAACAGGCGCCCCCCGATTGCTGCAGGTTTTGCTAGCGGAGGACGGTCTCGGTCCACGCTTCAATCCATTGTTCGCGGTTGGCCTCAATTTCCCCGTAATCCACTGTGACCGGGTTCTCCGGTATCTGAGAGAACTCCGCGAATAACTCCGGCAGTTCTGCCTCCTCGTTCACAGGGAAGACGAACATCTGCAGCGGCACATCCTCCTGAAATGGTTCGCTCAGCATGTAGTCAATGAGCTGCTGCGCTGCCTCTTCGTTTTCAGTACCGGCCAGGATGCCAGCAAACTCAATCTGCCGGAAGCACATGCCATCCGCCACGATGCTGGCGGTCGTCGGCAGTCCTGTTTCCTCGTCTACGGTAAACGGTGGGCTGCTCGCATAGCTGACTACCAGCGGATACGTCCCGTCTTCACTCCCCATCGTGAAGAAGCCGAAGTATGCGTCACTCCAGCCATCCGTGATGAGCACATCATTGGCGACCAGCTCAGCCCAGAAGTCGAGATACGTATAGTCACCCTCTGTCCCGAACTCGGCAATGGTTGCCAGCAGGAATGCCAGGCCAGGCGAAGAGGTTGCCGGATTCTGTACGACCAGCAGGCCGCGATATTCCGGGTCAACCAGGTCAGACAGCGAATCAGGCACAGCCAGGTTGTTATCCTGGAAGTAGGCGATATCGTAGTTCAGGCAGACATCACCGTAGTCAATGGGCGTAACGCGCATCTCCGGATCGAGGATGAACTGCTCCGCGACAGAATCCAGATTATCTGACGTGTAAGGGACGAAGACATCAGCGTCGAGAGCGCGACTCAGGAACGTGTTGTCCACGCCAAAGAGCACATCTCCCAGCGGATTGCCCGCTGTCAGCACCGCCTGATTAACGACCTGTCCCGCATCACCCAGGCGAAGGATTTCCACCTCAATGCCCGTTTCATCGATGAACGCACTCAGCACGTCTTCACTTACGTTGAAGCTGTCATGCGTCACAAGACGCAGCACAGTTGTCTCTTGTGCCACGGCTGGGACAAGGGTCAATGCGAAAATCGTAATGCAGAATAACAACAATCGACGTATCATTGGGTTTGACTCCCATCAGGCTGTTGACTATTGCTCATATGACCGGGAGTCACCCTGCTTATAAAAGCAAAGCCACCCCTGGCGGGGTGTCTCAGGGGTGGGTGGCAAAGAGGAAAAATTCCCTAGACACTTCCTACGCCGGTATGATCCGGTTCAGGTCTGGGGTCGATGCGGCCGTACGCATCCTCTCAGCCCGCTTGACGCGGACTCCCCCGGTCACATGATTTCCACGCTTAAGTATAACGCGGTTTGCCGATCACCGCAACGGAGTTTCGCTGGAATCAAGTAGACTGGTCGGTAAATCGTCGCAGATAACCGTCAAAATCACCGCTGGCGCAGGCATCCACATAGGCCAATAGCTGTCCACCTCCAACCGGATACACCGGATGACAACCCGTCGGCCAAGCACCGCGTGGGGCAACAACGATAGCTTCAACAACAGCCGATGGCAGAATATACCCGTCGGCTGAAGGCACAAGCTGATCTACCCGTCGCTCCACCGTCACAATCACCGTATCTGCCAGCAGCGACAACTCAGGATCAACACCAAGGTTGTTATTCAGCAGGACATTGCCAGCTGAATCTGCGGCCAGCCCGTGCAGCACAGCGACATCACACGTTATCGCCGGGAAGGCCGTCACCGATTGCCCGTCATACGGATCGATCATGCTGACAACATCGGGACGCAGACGCTGCATATCTGTCCCCTGCCAGGCACGTGACGGCAGGAACGACACATTGCTCAGCGCCGCCCGGATGCCGAGCACAAGGCTTGCTTCCGTTTCTTCCGTAATTTCTAACTCACCCTGCTGCGCCTTCTGTGTAAACATTGGGGCAAACCCGTAAGCTTCCAGGCCAAAGTAGCAGCTACGAACGCGCCGCACACAACCGGCGCCCACCAGTAAATCAGAAGCGTAACCGGCAGTGAACGCCAACAAGGTCAGGTCATGAGGGCGTGGAGTACGGCTTAACAGCGCCTGCACAAACGCGACCGGCCGCCGGTACAGCGTGACACCCCCCAGGGCAAGCACCATGCCATCGCTAACAAGTAGCGCCGCTTCATCCATCCCGACGAAGTGAGCACTATTCATCGCTGCGCCACCGGTCCAGTGCACGCAACAATCGCTCATGGTCGGCCTTCTTCACACCTTTGACAACCAGAACATAACTATCAATGATCATTTCCTCGATAAACGCTTCATCCAGCGCACCATCACACTGTACGGTGTTCCAGTGCTGCTTGTTGAGGTGATACCCTGGCTCAATCTCAGGATAGCGTTCGCGCAGCAGCGGCGCTTCATCTGGATCACACTTGAGACTAATGCGCACTGGGCCTGTATGCGGGAGTAAAGCGAACATCTTCCCTGCAACCTTGTACACCCAAACATCCGGCCCAAACGGCAGCGTTTCTGCGGTCTCCGGCAGACTCATCATATAGGCGCGCAGCGTTTCACGTTCCATCAGCGCTTACCCCTTCTGACCATGCAGCCAATCGCCTAACGCACGCAGTCGGTTCACAATACCATGCGGCAGTTGTTCCTGCTGCTCAGCCGTCATACTACCCATCCGTGCCCCCATGACGGCACCGGCGAGGCCACCCACCGCCACCTGCTCCGACCGCATTGCAATCTCAACGCATAGTTCCAGTGAATCACCTGCTTTCATCACGCAGTACAGTGCCTGTACCACCTGTTCATAAGGATGTCGCTTCGGTGAAAGGTGCATGAGTGCGCGCTCATAGCTTCCCCAACCCATCACATGACCAAGGCGAAGCAGCGCATAATAGAAGTCCTGGCTGATTTCATCAGCCAGGTGCAGGAGTTGCGGCAGGCAGCTATCAGATGGCTTGTCCTGTACAGCCAGATGTATCAACCGTGTAGAAGCCAATGCAGCGATCTGCGAAGGCGTAAGTGAAGTTTCCGTGGTGACTGTATCCCGCGACCATACGCCAAGATAGCCGGCCTTTATGCCTTCAATCAACCAAACAGGCAGCCCACCGAAAGGTTCAGGGGATTCTGTCGGTGGGCGGGGTACAGGTCGTTTTAGCGCTTCTTCGAGGGCGTGGAGCGCATCAGGTGGTGATTGATCGCCATAGGCAGCCAACCACAGAGCCATCAGCATCGCCTGAGCCTTGTCACTCTGCATCAGACAGCGATCTCAATTATGGTCTATTCACCCTGTTTTCACGCTTCTGAAATATGGCTATACTAGCATACAATCGATGTACGCGTAAATTGAGCGGAGCCGCTTCTTATGTCATTAGTCCGCAACCATGCAGGCAAAATCCAGACGCTGCTACTGATTATCGCTGTCTTTGCAGCGGGATTCACATTAGGCAGCCTGAACAGCCCAAGCTTAGCACAATCTCCCCTGGCCTTTGGTGATACCGATTCGGCGTTCGAGCCGCTCTTCCAGGTCGTGGAGATAATCCAGACTGACTATGTAGACGCCGCAGATATTCAGGTTCCTGATCTGGTCGACGGCGCAATCCAGGGCATGATTGACTCTCTGGGCGATCAGTTCAGCGGATATCTTACGCCAGAAGCCTTCGGTGCATTCAATAGTGATCTCTCCGGTGACGTGGAAGGCATCGGTGTCGTCATACGGACAATAGAGGAAACAGGCGAGATCGAAGTCGTCAGCGTTCTGGAAGGCGCTGCCGCCCGTGCCGCCGGTGTTCTGCCAGGCGACATCTTCTGGGAAGTTGACGGTCAAAGCGTCATCGGCATGAACCAAACGGAGCTTGCAAACATCGTTCGTGGGCCAGCGGGTTCGGACGTCAACATTGTCTTCAAACGTGGCGATGACTTCGTCACCTTCACGATCACCCGCGTTCGCTTTGCAGTCCCTATCATTGAGACAGAAATCCTCGAAGACGACATCGCCTATATCGAACTCAGCGAGTTCAATTCACGGGCGCGCGAGGCGCTCGATGAAGCCCTGGTTGAGATGGACGTCAACAACCGTGCTGGTTTAATTTTCGACCTGCGCGGCAACCCCGGCGGATTGCTGCGTTCCGCAGTCGATATCGCCAGCCTCTTTATTGAAGACGGCGTCATCCTTTACGAGTCGTTTGGCGATGGCACCGAGGAAGTCTTTGAAGCCACGGGCAACTACGGCAATATCGAAGTACCGATTGTGGTGCTGGTTGACGAAGGCAGCGCTAGCGCCAGCGAACTGGTAGCGGGAGCCATACAGGATACGGGCGTCGCCACCCTCATCGGTGAGGTTACCTTCGGCAAAGGTACAGTTCAGACAATTCAGCCTCTGACCAATGGTGGCGGGCTGCGCCTGACTATCGCACGTTATCTGCTACCGAGCCGCAACTGGATCCACGACATCGGTGTGACACCCGACATCATCGTCGAGTGGAATCCGCAGAGTGTCGAAGAGATGGAAGGCACCGATCCGCAGCTAGAGGCTGCCGTCGAGTTCCTTCAGGGTGCCAGCCAGTAACCGATAACGCTACACGCAGGGCGCAGGGATTATGCCTGCGCCCTCAACCTGCCTACACAACCTGCCCTCCACGTGTTATACTGCCCCCGTTCACAGTCTGAATTAGGTCAGGAGTGCGGCACGTTATGGAAGCTGCAATGCAAATTGCGTCGATCGTTGTCTCGGTCATTCTTATCATTCTGATTCTGCTTCAGGTCAAAGGTGGTGCGCTAGGCAGCCTGCTCGGTGGCGAAGCGGGAGGTGGTATCGCACGTACCCGCCGCGGCCTGGAGAAAACAATCTTCCAGATTACGATCTTCCTGTCTATCGCATTCCTGGGTATTTCACTATTTGCAGTGGTGACCGCGCAGTAATCGTCAGGTTACCGCAGCCAGTCCCCCTTGCAAAACCCACGTCTAGCGGTCATGATCACGGCGCTGTCTCGTACAGCGCCGCAGTTATTGCTTTGTCACATGCAATCTTGCCGGAGTCACTCCTATGCGCGGCACCCGATGGCAGATCCTTGCCCTTGTGATTTCCGCAGTCGTCTTCTTCACGGCCCTTGCGACGCGGTTCAGCACGCCAACCGCGCCGGAGCAGCCAACCCAGGCTGCGACACCGGTCGCTGCTGATGTAACGCCCTCACCTCAGGCGCAACCTGAGATACAAGTCGCTGCCACAGAAGCACCTGATCAGGCACTCCCCTCGACGCTTCCTGAGCCGATATCGTTGCCAGTACCAGCGCCAGCGGGTGACGGCGTGCCGACTTTCAGCGAAGCGCTGGTCGGTACGGTGACGCGCCTTAATCCGCTATTCGCTAATCTCAACCCAGCGGAACGCGATATCACCGCCCTGATTTACGAAGGGCTGACCGAGATCAATATGTTCGGTGAGCCAGCCCCGGACCTGGCGCGCGAGTGGATTGTGTCCAGCGACGGTCTGGAGTACGTCTTTACACTGCGCGATGATGTCGTCTGGCAAGATGGCACACCGTTCACCGCCGACGATGTCATCTTTACATTTGGTCTACTGGCCAGTTCTGATTTTCCGGGCGATCGTGCGCTGCAGCGTTTCTGGTCCACCGTCGAAGTTCAGAAGCTGTCACCGCATCTGGTGCGCTTTCGTCTCACACAACCGTTGAGCAGCTTCCCCACACAGTTGACAATAGGCATTCTGCCGGAACACGCACTGCGCGGGACCTCCGCCACCCAACTCGCAACACATCCCTTCAATCTGACGCCAGTCGGCACAGGGCCTTATCAGATCGAAGCGCTGCGCTCAGATGATGGCCAGCGCATCGATATTGTCGATCTGCGCGTTGCCCCAAATTACAGGCAGCGCCCCGGGGTGACAGAAGCTTTCGCCGTAGAACGTATGCGCTTTCAGTTATTTGACACGTTCATTGCCGCCCGCGATGCGCTGGCCACTGGGCTGGTCGATGGTCTGGCAAGCTTGGATCTCAACGAACGACCGGAGCTGCTGCGCATCGCTGGCACCGACGCCATGACAACGATTGCACCCCAGGTGGCGCTGCTGATCTATAACTGGGATGAAGGTGAAGATGTACGTTTCTTCCGTGAGCTACGCGTGAGACGCGCGCTTCAGGTGGGTGCTTATCTACCCGGGATCGTTGAGACACATCTCTTGAACCGGGCTATCGTCGCCGATGGTCCGTTGTTGCCGACATCATGGGCATATACGCCCCTTACACCGCCGCAAGTCGATCTGACCGTTGCCCAACAGCTCATCGACAGCGCGAACATCCGACGCGGCAGTCGTCCCATCGAAGCAACTGATGAAGAAGGCGATCCACTACCCACGCCAACGCCCGATCCTGATGAAGCGCTCTACCGTTTTGACATCTTGGTTAAGGATGAGCCTGCGCTGGTGACGATCGCTCAGGACATCGCCAACCAGTGGAGCCGACTGGGACTCATCGTCAATGTTGAAGCAGTACCCGCAGACCGTCATCAGCAGCGTGTGGAAGAAGGTGATTTCGACGCTGCTGTTATCAGCCTGCCACTTACGAGCGACCCTGACGTTTTCGCCTACTGGCACGTCGGGCAATATCCTGACGGTCTAAACTATGGCGCCATGGCCGATGACCGCATCAGCGAACTGCTGGAACGTGCTCGTCGAGATACGAACGGCATCAACCGAGCCGCACTCTATGCGGAGTTTCAGCGCGCTTTCATCGATCGCGCCGTCGCACTGCCGCTTTACCATCCGCTGTTCACTTACGCGGTGAACAATCGCGTCAATGGCGTGCAGTTAGGATTTATAGGCTCACCAGAACAACGCTTCCGAAATATCGGTGAATGGCGCATCACGGGTTAAAGCGCGCCTTCAGCGGACAATATCTCGCGCAATAACATGCGACGTGCAGTCCCGGCCAGCGTTTCCAGCTTGCGCACATTGAATGGGTCGATAATCTCGCGCAGGAGGCGCAGTTCCTCATCCGTGGGGGGTTGTGTCGTCTGCAGATCGTCGGCATACTCCAAGTGAAAGCCTGTTTTTCGTATGATCTCTTCACGATTCACCCCAGGATGGACGCTGATTAACCGCATCCGTCCAGCGTGCCAGTCAAACTGGCCCAGATTACTCACCAGATACCGTGGGCCGCTGCCGTGTGGCCGCCCAGGAACATGTCCAAGGCCGCTGATGAAATCAACCCGATCTCGGAAGACAACCGGCGCATGGCGCGGCACATAGAGGTACACATGTGCATATTGTGTGGTGACATCCGGAATACCGCCTGCCCCGGGGAGCCGCAGACGAGGTCGCTGCCAGTTTCGCCCAATAGCAATGTTATTCGTGTTGCCTAGCGTATCCACCTGTGCCGGCCTAAAGAACTCTTTCGGCTGTAAGCGCGGCAGGACTTCCGCCGTGGCCTGAGCGAAGCCCACATGCATCAGGCTCTTGCCGAGCCAGAGTTCTTCGTTGCGCGTTACGCTCAGCGGTGCCCACTCGCCTGTGATCCCCTGACCGATCGCACTGGCAAAGCGAACGTTGGGCGCATGCGTCAGCCTGGCGAGGATAAGGCCGGCCATCACCAGCGGCGTATTAATCCCCTGCGCCCAAAGATCCCCATCACGCACCTGACGTGCAATGCAGACGCACAGCATCTCGTCGGGCGTAACCTCCATCATGAGACGTCCTGCCGGGTGTGCAGGGGCTGAGGATCACATTGCAGAGTGGCGAAGTAATCGTCCGCCGTTTCTGCCCTTCGTATGCGCTCCACACGACCGTCTCGTCGCAGCAGCAGTTCCTGCGGACGCAGCCGCCCGTTATAGTTGAATCCCATCGCGTGGCCATGTGCCCCGGTATCATGGATAATCAACACGTCTTCCAGATCAGCCCGGGGGAGTTCTCGCTGAACGGCGAACTTATCGTTGTTCTCACATAATGATCCGACTACATCGACAATCTCAGTCGGGCGCCCGGCACCATCCAGCACATCAATATGATGATACGCGCCATACATGCCTGGTCGCATCAGCGCCGACATACTCGCATCAACGCCAATATAGGTCTGATAGGTTTCCTTCCGTGTGATGACGCGGGTCACCAGTACCCCGTGTGGGCCGGTCACGTAGCGGCCATTTTCGACGTAGAGCGCAGGACGATAGCCCCAGCGTGCCTCAAAACTAACAAAGTGCTCGCGCATGGCAGCGATCATCTGTGTGAGATCAAGTGGTGCTTCCTCCGGGTGATAAGGAATGCCCATGCCTCCGCCAATGTTGACGAACTCAAATCTGATACCCAGCGCCTCGGATAGCTCGGCTGCCAGATCGAGCAGCATAGCAGTTGTCTGTGCGAAGCTTCGCCAATCGCGCTCATTCGATACGATCATCGTATGCAGGCCGAAGCGACGCACCCCCATCGCCCTGGCTCGCCGATAAGCGGGCACAATCTGCGCGTGCGTCAGGCCGAACTTGGCCTCCGCTGGATTGCCAATAATCATGTTGCCTGTACGCCGAGAGCCGGGATTGTAGCGAAAACAGATTGTCTCTGGCACCACTGGCAGACGATCAAGCAGGCTGATGTCATCAAGATTGAGGATTGCCCCACCTTCACCGACTGCTGCCTCAAATTCTGCAGTGGTCGTGTTGTTTGAGGTGAAGAACAGTTCCTCACCGTATGCGCCAACCTGCCGCGCCAGTACCAGCTCCGGCACTGAACTGCAATCAAAGCCGAAGTCCTGCACTCGCAGGATTTCCAGAATACGCGGATTAGGCAGAGCCTTGACGGCAAAATACGCCTTGAACCGACCTATTTCGCGTTCGCAGGCTGTTCGTAGGGCCTGCGTGCCCTCCACAATGCCGACTTCATCATAGATATGAAACGGCGTGCCGAAATGATCGGCGATGTCAGGTAAAATGGGCAGCAACCTCGCGCTGAACGCGGTAGACATCGGCATCGTTGTTTTCTCCCTTGTGAAGGGCAGCATACCACAGGTGACTGCATACGGCGACTGACCGGGCAGCGTTGATCTCGCTAGCTATCCATACGCACAATACGCGGCGTGAATTTCCCAACGACGTCGATCAAATCAGACTGCGCGGCGATGATGTCATCGATGCGTTTGTAGGCCATCGGTGCTTCATCAATGCCACCACCGATCAATGTAATGCCGCGTTCATCCAGGTATTTCTTGATCATCGACCGCGTAACGGTTTTCTTTGCCTGTGTACGGCTGAGTACACGCCCAGCACCGTGTGCCGCTGAGTTCAGGGCATCGGCGTTACCTTTGCCCCGCACTACATAGCCCGCATCGCCCATGGAACCTGGGATGATGCCCAACACGCCCGGCCCTGCCGGTGTCGCGCCCTTGCGATGCACAACTACGGTTTTCCCGTCGTGCTTCTCTTTCCAGGCAAAATTGTGATGATTCTCAATAACCGCGGCAGGCTTGAGATTAACAGCCCGTGCGATCCGCTCATGTATGACTTCATGATTGGCAGCGGCATAGCGCCCCGCAAGCTGCATCGCCTGCCAGTATGCCTGACCTTCTTCACTGTCGAGATCCAGCCAGGCCAGATGCTTGACCGATTTGTCCAGCTCAGGATGCAGGTCCATCGCTAATCGTGAATAGTGATTCGCGATTTGATAACCTGCGCCACGTGACCCACTATGTGATAGCAGTGCCAGATAGCTACCAGCCTGCAGGCCGAGCTGATCGTCCGCTTCGGGCAGGTCAAAAACACCCCACTCAACGAAGTGATTGCCGCTGCCGCTGGTGCCGAGCTGCTTATAAGCTTTATCCTTGAGCCGACGCAGGAGGTCGTCAGCGGCCCAGGCGCTGTCATCCAGGACCTCATGATCGCCGCGCTCACTGGCAGACCATTCCACACCTGCACCGAAGCGCGTCTCTTCTTTGAGCACCTTTTCGAGTCGCCCACGCTGTCCCTGTATAGCGCTGCCTTTCTCAGAAAAGATTGTCATACGCATGCGACAAGCAATGTCGACGCCGACAGCGTAAGGAATCACTGCGCCTTCAGTAGCGAGCACACCGCCAATCGGCAGGCCATAGCCCACATGCGCATCGGGCATGAGGGCCCCTTTAACGGCGATTGGCAATCTCGCCGCGTCTTCCATTTGCTCTGTCGAGGCTTCATCGATGAACTGTTCGCCCCAGATTCGAAACGGTACTGGATTCTCCCTCAGGGTCATAACCATATGCTCCATGACAACAAGCTATTCAACTCATTAACTATTGTATCACAACGGGCCACAAGAAATCTTCAAGAATCACGACACACCATTGCACATGGAATGTGTTGCCACCGGTCGCAACTATGTTACAATTCAGGGAGCTTACTTCAGCACACTTCAGACTGCATCACAATCCGAACCAAAACATAGATACAGGAGCCAGCGATGTCTGTCGCCAACATACTCAGCCAAGCAGACATCTTCGATGAACTGACGACCACCCAGCTAGAGCTGATCGCCTCTATTTGTACTGAAAATCATTACCAGGTGGGCGACATCATTTTTGAAGAGAATTCTAGCGGTGCTGAAATGTACATCATCGCCAACGGTGAGGTCGAAATCCTCGTGAGCCCCGCTGTGATTGGCTCCGATGGTGGTAAGCCGCATACAATCGCTGTACTGCGGCGTGGTCAATCCTTCGGCGAAGTCGCTCTGGTTGATCAGGGCCTGCGCTCTGCCAGCGCTCGTTGTGCGAATCACGCAACACACCTGATTTTGATCCCACGCGACAAGCTCATGAAATTGTGCGACATGTATCCGCAGTTAGGCTATAAGCTCATGCGTAATCTGGCTGCAGACCTCGCGATGAAGATCCGTCACACCGACCTTCAGGTACGCGAGCAGATCACCTGGGCCCAGGAACGCAAAGGCTGAGCCTGTCTCCGTCCGCAATCGCCTTTGAAGCACGCAACCCCCTGAACGCTCCTGCGTATAGCTGGCAGGATCATTTTGCAAGGGATTTGATCATGAGCAATGACAAGAAGAAATCAGACAACAAATCTGGCAAAAAGGGTCGTCAGATCAAGGTGATTTTCACCCCACTGTCAATTCTCTTTTATGCTGCGATCGGTTACTTCGTCTACAAGAAGTTCAAAGAGAACAAAGCACACAGTTCCGAACAAGTCCGTACTCCAGTTTAGGGGACATTAGTTTAGGGGACATCCTGACGAAGAAACGGGTGGCAATGACCACCCGTTTTGCGTTAATTTCTGAATTATCTATGCATTAGCTGGAAATCAGGCGCACGAATTTACGCTTACCAACCTGGACCACAACTGGCAGGTCAGCCGGATTGAGGACCATTTGCGCATCTTCAATCTTCTCGCCATCGATGCGAACGCCCCCACCCTGCACCAGCGTTTTGAACGCCTTGCCACTCTCGACCATCTGCAGGTCGCGCAGGATGTCCAGCACTTTGCGTGGTTCCCTCAACACTTCCTCAGGAATATCATCCGGGATACCATCGCCAGTCCGATTCCGGAAGACATCGTCCCACCGTTTCTGAGCCGCATCTGCTTCGTCCTCTCCATGGAAGACGGTGACAATCTCGCGTGCCAGACGCATCTTCGCCTCGTTCGGATGTAGACGGCCTGCAGTCAGATCGCTTTCAAGCTGCTTCAGTTGATCAGCCTGCCAGCCCAGGATCAGCTTATTATAAATGCTCATGGCATCATCAGGGATGCTCATGACTTTGCCGTACATATCCCAGGCTTCACCCATCAGTGGGATGTGATTGCCAGCACTCTTGCTCATCTTCTCTGAGCCATCCGTGCCCGGCAGACTTTCTCCCATGATGATCGCCACCTGCGGCTTCTGACCAAGCGCTTCCTGAAGTTTGCGACCAGCCACCAATATATTAAACAACTGATCCTGGCCGCCAACCTGTACATCCGCTTTTTGGGCAACAGCATCGTACGCCTGCATCAGCGCGTAGAAGAACTCATGCAGGTATATGGGTTTACCCTCATCGTAACGCTTGCTGAAGTTATCGCGCGTGAGGAACTGCTGCACAGTGAAGTTGCTCGCCAAACGGATGAGATCAGCAAAATTCAGCGGCGACAGCCACTCGTGATTGCGCCGGATAATCGTCTTTTCCGGGTCAAGGATTTTGAACGCCTGAGAGGCATAGGTCTGCGCGTTCTCCTCAACCTGTTCGGGCGTCAGTTGATCGCGAACTTCGCCTTTGTCGGATGGGTCACCGATCAGGCTGGTGAACGTCCCAACCAGAAAAGTCACCTCATGACCGAATTCCTGAAACTGGGCCAGCTTACGCATGGTGATGGTGTGGCCCAGATGCAGGTCAGGCTTACGCGGATCGTATCCACAATAAACCCGCAGCGGGCGTCCTTCCGCCTGCGCGTCGATCAGACGCTGCTTGAGTTCCTTGCGCATGTTGGTTCTGGTCTGCGGATCACCATATTCCGTGCCAGACATCAAGACATCAAGCTGTTCTTCAAGGGTAACCTGCGGGTCTATCGTCGCCATTCGCTCTATCCCGGTGGTATAATCGCGGTGGTCAGTCGAAACGGGGCTTAGTATAACACATGGCTGTCCCCTGTTCAGAGGATAAGCCCATAGATATAATAGATGATCTGTGATAATATACGAGTTGTAACCCCTTGTGACCCATTATAACCTTTAAAGAAACTACATCCAAGACGAGGATATCACCTATGAAGTCAATGACCAGCGCGGAGGTTCGACAGGCCTTCCTGGACTTCTTTGAGAGCAAAGGGCATCGTATTGTGCCTTCATCTTCGCTTGTCCCGGCCAACGACCCAACGCTGCTGTTCACCAACGCCGGCATGAACCAGTTCAAGGACGTCTTCCTGGGCAGCGAAAAGCGTGACTACACCCGCGCCACCACAGCGCAGAAAGTCATGCGCGTCAGTGGCAAGCATAATGACCTGGAAGAGGTCGGGCCATCGCTGCGCCATCACACGTTCTTCGAAATGCTCGGCAACTTCAGCTTTGGAGATTACTTTAAGCTCGAAGCCATGCAATACGCCTGGGAACTCATCACCGAGGTCTATGGCTTGCCTGCCGATCGTCTGGCCGTCACCATTTACGAGAAAGATGACGAGTCGTACGACATCTGGAAGGATGTCATCGGCGTTGATCCACGCCGCATCGCACGTCTGGGCCCAAAGGACAACTTCTGGCAGATGGCTGAGACCGGCCCCTGTGGACCGAACACCGAGATTCACTGGGATCGCTACCCGGAGCGCGGCGTCAACAGCATCAACGATTCGCTGCTGGCGGATGATGGACGCTTCCTGGAATTCTGGAATCTGGTCTTTATGCAGTTTAATCGCACCCAGCCGGACCCGATGCATACCGGCCAGTACGATGAGCCATTGCCTGCGCCCGGCGTCGATACTGGCCTCGGTCTCGAGCGCATGGCAGCGATAATGCAGGGCGTCGAAGCGAACTATGAAACAGATCTGTTCATGCCGATCATCGAGGCAACACAGCACCTGACCGGACACACCGATGCCGAGCGCGACGCCAATATCGTGCCATATCGGGTCATTGCCGACCACATGCGCGCCGCTGTGTTTCTTGTCGCCGATGGCGTACTGCCCGGTGCCAAAGGCCGCGACAGCATCTGCCGCCTTGTGATCCGACGTGCGGCCCGCTTCGGCAAGAAGCTCGGCTTCGACCGCCCATTCCTGGCGACAGTCGCCCGTACCGTGATTGACGTCATGGGCGGGCATTACACTGAGTTGGTCGAGAATGCTGAGCGCATCATGCGCACCATCACGCTCGAAGAAGAACGATTCCATCGCACGATGGATCGCGGCATCAGCGAGCTGGAGACCATGCTTCAGGATATGCCAAAGGGCAGTAAGCTCAGCGGTGAGCAAGCCTTCTTCCTGAAGGCTTCACTCGGCCTGCCCATTCAGGTGACACAGGACATCGCACAGGAAATGGGTTATGGCGTCGATATGGCCGCCTTCAACCTAGCTGAAGAAGAACATGCGCGCGTCAGCGGCGGCGGACAGGCCATGGGCGTCATCGAGAGCGCCGAAGTCTATGCTCGCCTGTTCGAAAACCTTCAGGCCGAAGGTCGCCTGCCGGAGATAGGCGTCGTGTACGACCCCTACAATATCCAGCCGCGTGAGACACAGATCGTCGCCTTGCTGCAGGATGGCAACCGCGTCGAGAGCGCCATTGTCGGTGATCGCGTCGAAGTCATTCTTGCGGAAACTCCCTTCTACGCGGAATCGGGCGGACAGGTGAGCGATACAGGCGTCATTCGAGGTGATAGCTGGCTGATCGAAGTCGAGAGCATCAAGAAGCCCGTCAGCAAACTGTATGTCCACATTGGCGAAGTCGTCGAAGGCAACCCGCGTGCTGGCGACCCCGTTGAAGCTGTCGTCGATGCACAGCGGCGAGCGGCAATCATCCGCAACCATACGGGCACGCACCTGCTCCACGCGGCGCTGCGCAATAACCTGGGTAAGCATGTGCAGCAGCGGGGCTCCTTGGTCGCACCCGACCGCCTGCGTTTCGACTTCTCCCACGATGAACGCGTCTCGCCGCAGGAGTTGGCCCGGATCGAGCGCGAAGTGAATGCAGCGATACTCGCAAACCATCCTGTGAAAGCTGCGATCAAGCCGCTGGATGTCGCCCGCGCTGAAGGCGCTATGGCACTCTTCGGTGAGAAGTATGAAGACGACGTCCGCACAATCCAGATTGGTAACGGTGACACCCCTTACAGTTATGAGCTGTGCGGTGGTGCGCACGTTACAGAAACAGGTGAGATAGGCCCCTTCGTCTTCACCAGCGAAGGCAGTGTGAGTGCAGGCGTACGCCGTGTCGAAGCACTTACCGGGCAAGGTGCCATTGATTACATTCAGGAACGCCTGGCACTGCTCGATCACCTGGCGGAGGATCTCAACACGACGCCAGAAGATGCCCCCAAGCGTATCGAAGCGCTGCACAACGAACTGAGCACAGCTCGTAAACAGATCGAGCAATTGCGTCGTCGCCTGGCAAAATCCGATTTTGACGAACTGGTCACACAAGCAGAACAGATCAATGGCAAAACTGCCGTCATTGGTCAGTTGGATGGCATCCCGGTGGAGACGCTGCGCGAAATGGCGGATTGGTTCCGCAATCGTGTCAAGGAGTCTGGTGTGCTTGTCCTGGGCAGTGCCATTGAGGAGCGCCCAATGCTGCTGGTCGCTGTAACAGATGATCTCGTCAAGCAGGGAGTAAAGGCGAACGACCTCATCAAGCCGATTGCCGCAATCGTTGGCGGCGGCGGCGGCGGTCGTCCGAACATGGCTCAGGCCGGCGGTAAGGACGTCAACAAACTGCCCGAGGCCCTGGCCAAAGCCCGCGAACTGCTGGCGTAATGCTGGCCGTCGGTTGACACAATGCCGACGGTGCAGAAAATCAAGCGTATGGCACGCGAAACGCACTACATCCAACTGCAACAGGGCGATGACGTACCCCATGTACGTGATCGCCTTGCTTTCTTGCGGGGCCAGCGCGCGTTGATTATCTGGCCGGAAAAAGGCACAGCGCTCAGACGTAAACTTGAACTCGTTATGATCCAGCGCGAAGCCCGCCGTCGAGCTATTTACATTGCACTGGTGACGCACGATAAGCAGGTTCTCCAGCATGCGCAGGAACTGGGTATCAGCGCCTTCGAAACAATCCAGCAGGCAGAGCGCTCTCGGTGGAAGCGCGGCTGGGGGCGCGTCTTCGTCAAACGACACCATAAGCCTGCTCACGAACCAGAAGCCGCTGACCTCAAGCCAGTGGCGAGCCGCATTCATAACGCAAGAATGCGCTCCCGCGTGCGTGCATTCATTGAACGCGTTATCGTCGTCGTGGTCCTGCTCTTCGTGACAGGTAGTACAGCCTACATCGTGCTGCCACAGGCGACCATCACCATTCCCGTCCTGGAGCAGACACTCACTGTCGAATCCAGCATTCGTGCGGATACGAACCCTGTCGTGCAGGACGTCGATGTCGAAAACCAGATTATCCCTGGTACGATCATCAGCGCAGACGTGCAGACCAGCGTCACCATCCCAACTACGGGCCGCGAACAGCGCGATGCAAGCCCGGCGATTGGCATTGTCATCTTCACCAATCAGACGCCGGGCCGCCTGACGATCCCCATTGGCACGCAGGTGAGCACCAGCACAGGCACGCCGATCATCTTCCAGACGGTGACCGAAGGCGTGCTGCCCGGCGGCGTAGGCCAAACTGTTGAAGTCGCTATCGAAGCTGCTGACCCAACCACTGGCGCAGAAGGCAATGTCAGCACTGGTCAGATCAACACAGTCATCAGCGACCTGCGTGAACAGATCACCGTGCGCAATCTATCGCCGACAACCGGCGGCGAAACGCGAGTTCTGAGTATCATCACTGAAGACGACTACGCACAGGCACAGGCACAGGCACGAGTCCAGCTTCAATCCAACGCTTACACTGAGATGCAGCGCAATCTCAGCGCAACACAGCGCATCGTCATAGAGACGATCTCGATTGCAGAAACGCGCCCGGAGTGGACTGTATTCAGTGCCGAAGTAGGAACGGCAGCCGATACGCTCGCCCTTCAGATGCGGGGCATTGTCCGGGCCACCGTCATTGATCTGCGCCTCGCACAGCAGATCGTTTTTGCAGAGCTATCCACGCAGAAGCCACGCGGTCTGGTTCTACAGCCGGATAGCATCACCTATACCGCCCCGGATACATTCAGCCTGCTTGAAGATGGCCGCATCGCGTTCGCCATGGGTGGGCAGGCTCGGGTCGGTGGGCAGATCAACACGACCGGGATGCAGGAACGTCTGGCCGGCATGAACATAGAAGAAGCTCGCCAGAGCCTGCAGCAAATGATCGGTATAGACCCTGATCGCTCCGTCAGTTTCGATATCCAGCCAGAATGGTACGGTGATCGACTACCCATGCTGCCCATGCGGATCGTGCTGCAGTTGGACAGCGCCTCATGAGCATACAGCTGCTGGGACGTCTGATCGGCATTGATCACGGGTTAGCGCGCATCGGTGTCGCGGTGAGTGATGCGGCGGGCATTTCCGCCCGAGAGCTGACTATCATCGAGCGCACCAGCAAACTCGCCGACTTCGCAAAGCTTAACGCCATCGCGGTTGAGCAGAACGCCGTCGCTTATATCGTCGGCGTGCCTTACAGCGATGCCCCGCCTGATGTCTACACGCAGGCCGATCGCGTTCGGACGTGGATTGGTCACTTCTCCGCAGCGACCGTCCTGCCCATCGTCGAGTGGGACGAATCGCTAAGCAGCGATGACGCCCGCGAACTCGCAATTCAGCAGCGACGCAAACCCACAGATCCAATAGACGATCTGGCCGCACGCATCATCCTGCAGCGCTACCTCGATGCCCTGCATGACGGCCTGGCGACGGCTCCCCCACGCCAACCGCCGTCAGCATAGCGATCCCTGAAGGCCTTGGGTATACTGACGCCGTATCCATCAATAGGTTGGCTTATCGTTCAGGGTCGATTGTGTCACAATTGTTCAGGGTATTGATGGTGCTCGGGGTATTGGGGCTGGTTATTGTCGTCGCTGGCGCTGGGATCGTCGTTATCCTCAGCGACGGGAACCCGGTGCGCTTCGTACAGACCGAACTCATTCGTCTATCGCTGGCTGGGCGCCAGGATGAGCTTAATCGCCCTGTCGGTGCAGACGCGACACCCCGTCGTTTCACAATCGAGAGTGGTGATAGCCCGACTATGATCGGACAGCGGCTGTTCGCGCAAAGTCTCATCAGCGACCCCCAGCTCTTCGTTGACTACGTCCGCGTGGAAGGCCTGGATACACAGCTCGAAGCAGGCACATACTTCCTCAATCAAACGCAGACGATCTCGCAGATTGCACGCCTGTTAATCGATTCTCGCAGCAGCAGCATTACATTTCGCATTCCTGAAGGCTCACGATTAGAAGAAATCGCCGCACTGATTGACAGCAATCCGCTGTTTGGGTTCAGCGGTGCAGATTTTCTGCAGGCAACTGCCGATGCGAATCAGAACGCACCCGCATTCGCTACACAAATGGGTATTCCACCAGGACGTACGCTGGAAGGATACATGCTGCCAGATACCTACGTCTTACCACCCGACATCACCGCTACCGACCTTCGTAATCTGCTGCTGAATACATTCACTGAGGCAGTCAACGGCACGCTGATGACTGACGCGGCAGCCCAGGGTTGGACGATGCACGAAGTTGTGACACTCGCTTCAATCATCGAGCGAGAAGCGGTCTGGGCCGACGAAAATCCCGCAATCGCTGGCGTTTACCGTAACCGCCTTGACATCAGCATGCGCCTCGAAGCGGATCCAACCGTCCAATATGGTCTACAGGGATCGCGTGGTTCCTGGTGGCCTCAGATCACACAGGCGGATTACCGCGCCGTACAGTCGGAATACAACACATACCTTGTCTTCGGCCTGCCCCCTGGCCCAATCGCCAACCCAGCGTTATCAGCCGTGCGCGCCGCGATCTATCCGGCAGAAAGCGACTATTTATATTTCCGTGCGCGGTGTGACGGCTCGCACTACCACAACTTCGCCACCACATATGAACAACATTTAGCCAATGGCTGCTCGTAGCCTGCTGATCGTTCTCATCGCCGCACTGTTGAGCGGCTGCGCCGTCATTCAGGCCAGCGCGCCGCCGAGATTGGCCTTACTGGCGCCATTCGAAGGCCGTTACCGGGATGTAGGCTATGAGGCGCTCTACGCCGTGCGTCTGGCTATCGACGACTCCGCCAGCGACATTGATCTGTTCGCCATTGACGACGGCGGCAGCCTGCGCACCGCCATCGAGCGCGCTCGCGCAATTCAGTCCAGCGAAGAATACGTCGGCGCGCTGTTAATTGGTCCACATGCCACGAATACAGATGTCCAGATGGCACTAACGGGCCTGCCGACTGTGATCATAGGGGGTTGGGGCGCACACGCCGCCGGTGACCATGTGGTCAGCCTCTCCAATCCAGATGCCCTCTCACAGCTGACGGCGGTTCGCAGCGACAATATCACACAGCTACCCGAGTTGCCTTTTACAGGCGATGAGCGCTATGCCCTATCGCAGATGACCGAACTACACAGCGATCTGACCGGCGTCACAATTCTCAGCAGTGGCAGTCTGCCCTCGGACGATTTCAGTGAGCGCTATCTGAACAGCGCCGAATTCGCGCCGGAGCCGGGGTTCCTGGCGACGCTCGCCTATGACGCGACGCGCCTCATCCTCATAGCTCAACGACCGGGCGCATCGTGGGCTGAAGTGCGATACGAGGGTCTCAATGGCGTGTTCACCTTTGCTGACGGATATTGGCAGAATGCGCCCATGTATCGCTACGGCTTTCAATCCGGCACGTTGACATCACTGCCCGATTAGACTGGCTCGTCACCGATCACACCATAGAACAGAGGCAGCGGCTTCACTGGTGCGGCCTGAATCGCGATTGCTGCGCTGACGAACTCCTTAGCCTCCTTCAAGCGACCCTCATCGTTGGCGTGCAGCGTAAGCAGGTCCTGACCATGCTGCACCTGATCACCAACATTCACATCAACGACAACACCCACTGCATGATCAACAGGCTCGCCCTTCTTTTCACGCCCGGCGCCTAACGCGTTAGCTGCTCTCGCAATATCCAGCGCACTTACCTGCGCCACATAACCGCTTTCCTGTGCATTAAGCGTCCACGTGGTACTTGCGTGCGGCAGGCGTGCAGGATCATCTATCATAGCGACGTCACCGCCCTGTGCAATTACCATACGCCTGAACGCTGCGAAAGCCGAACCGTCTTGCAGTCGTTCTTCCAGTGCCTGCCGCACCCTGTCGAAATCCGTCCAACGCTGGCCTCGACCAGCCAGCCGAACCATATGGGCCGCCACCGTCAGACAGTGTTCTCGCAGGTCGGCGGGACCGCGATCTCGCAAAGCGTCAACCGCCTCAGCGACTTCCAGCGCGTTGCCAACCGCACGACCCAACGGCTGATTCATGTCAGAGAGCAGTGCCACGACATCACGCCCGGCATCGACGCCAATCCGGACCATCGTCTCAGCGAGTTGGCGCGCCGCTTCCAGCGTTTCCATGAAAGCACCGTTGCCCCATTTCACATCAAGGACCATACCATTTGCGCCGGAAGCCAGCTTCTTGCTCATGATGCTGCTGGCAATCAGCGGCACGCTGCTGACAGTCGCCGTCACGTCGCGCAGTGCGTACAACTTACCATCTGCCGGAGCCAACTCACCGGTCTGGCCTGCAAGAACAATCCCCTCCTGCCGGGCCAGCGCCTTAAATTCTGTCTCGCTCAGATTGACATTGAATCCAGCGATGCTCTCCAGCTTATCCAGCGTACCCCCGGAGAAGCCCAGGCCGCGCCCACTCATCTTAGCGACAGGCACGCCCATCGATGCCACCAGCGGCAGAACTATCAGCGTCGTCTTATCGCCGACGCCACCCGATGAGTGCTTATCAACGGCGTAGTCTGTGATGTCTGAAAGGTCAAGCATATGTCCTGAACGTGCCATCGCCAGCGTTAGCGCGACCGTCTCCGAACGCGACATACCACGCAGGTAAACAGCCATCAGAAAAGCCGCCGCCTGGTAATCGGGGATGTCGCCCGACGTGTAGCCACTGATAAACTGCGCGATTTCATCGTCGGTCAGGGCTTGCCCGTCGCGTTTTTTGGCAATAATATCAACCGGACGCATGCCACACTCCTGAGGGTGATCACGATTTCATGTTGTTGACGTTCAGCGCGATGCTTGCCTTTGCGGTCATTCACAGCCTCACCGCTACACCAGGCTGGAAAGCATTCGTCGCCCGACGTGTAGGCCAGCGCAATTACGAAGGCCTTTACCGGCTGCTGTACAACCTGTTCAGCGCTGTGCTCATCCTGCCGATCACTGCTTACGCGTTCCTCAGCGGTGAGGTGCTGATTAGTATACCGCCCTGGTTGGACACCGTCATGGCCATTCTTCAAGTGCTGGGGCTACTTGGCGGTGCGATGGCCCTTCTGCAGATCGATGTGTGGCGCTTCGCTGGAGTGCGTCAGGCTGCGGCCTGGCTCCGTGGCAACCAGTTACCACTGCCGGATGAAGCATTGAAGACGGATGGCATGTTCGGCATTGTACGGCATCCGCTGTATTTCTTCGCACTCGTCATCCTGTGGACGACGTTCCCACTCACAGATCGTCTGTTTGTGTATAATCTCATGGCCACACTGTATTTTGTGATAGGCGCGCGTTTTGAAGAACAGCGCATGCTGCGTGAGTATGGCGAACGCTATCGCACATACTGTGATCGTGTCCCGGCCTTTATTCCGTTTTCGCGCATGTTTACGCGACCGCTCACGGATACGTAAGGCTCACTTAAGCTTTTTGCGACCCAATTATCCATAAACCTCTGCTGTTGACTTCTAAAACAGAAGTCTCAAAACTGAAAGGCATTGATCGTGGCTCAAAAGACGAAGAACTCCCCCCGCAGCCGCCAGAACCTGTTGCTGATTGGTATCATTCTGGCTGCAGTGGTGTTGGCAGTCATCGCCATCGTTGTTTCCAGCGCAGATACTGGCCTGGGCGGTGTCGCCATCAACTACGACGAAATCCCGCAGAACCGTACCGATGATGGTGCCTTCGTGCTGGGCAATCCTGATGCCGAGGTGCGGTTTGTAATCTTTGAGGATTTCCTGTGCCCGGCCTGCCAGCAATACGAGCCGACCGTACGCCAGATGATCAACGATTTCGTTGCGACGGGACGCGCCCAGGTCGAGTTCCGTATGCTGCTCGCGGTGGACCCCACCTTCTCCCCCATCGCATTCGGGCTAGCGGAGTGTGCAGAAGTGCTTGAACCTGGCTCATTCTGGGAAGCGCGCGACATGCTCTTTGAGATCGCCAGCGCCCGCCGCTTCGACAACGAAAGCCCGCGCACCTTCGCAGACCGCATGAACATTCCGTATGGCGAACTCCTGGAATGTCAGGCCGATGCGAACCAGTGGCAGACCGACACCAACTTCGCCCAGCAGTATCAACAGGTGCGGGGTACGCCCACCGTTGCGCTGCGCATTAATGATGGCGCCCTGCAGTTCTCACCCCTGCTCTCAGGTCGCCCAGGCACCAGTGAGTTCGAGCAGATCGTACAGGCTGCGGCGGTTCAGTAAAGCCTCGCCAGGCATCTCTAAACGTCCAGACTGGGATGCAACGTACTCATCGCATCCCAGTCGCTTTAAATACCTCACTCAGCCCTGCCCTGATAGAATTCCCGCATAGTTGTCGATCTTTCAGACGGAGACCTCATGACACACCCTGATTTTTACAGTCCAGAAGCCGTCGGAACGCTCTACGCGCCAGATGTCACAGCAGCCGCAGCCGCAGGGCGCGCCCTGAACCTGAGCCCGGCCAGTGCCGACAAAACGCGCACAGCGGTGCTTCTTATCGACATGCAGGTGGATTTCATACATGAAGACGGCGCACTGAGTGTCCCGGGCGCTATCGCGGATACCCGCCGCACGATTGAATGGATCTATGCTAACGTCGGTCAGATCACGACCATCTTCGCCTCTCTCGATAGCCACCTGCCCCTGCAGATATTCTCCCCATCATGGTGGGTCAACGCGGAGGGACAAGCGCCACAACCCTACACGGTCATCACTGCTCAACAGGTCATTGATGGCATGTGGCAGCCACTGTACGAAGCAGACTGGTCGCGGGAATACGTCATCAAACTGGAGGAACAGAGCAAGAAGCAGCTTATGATCTGGCCCTATCACACGCTGATCGGAACGCCAGGCCATAATCTGACACCGGCGCTCTATGAAGCCATCGCACATCATAGCGCCGCACGCCAGGCGCAGCCCATACTTATTAACAAGGGCAGCGTGCCTCGCAGTGAACACTACTCAATCTTTGAACCCGAAGTGAAAGTCGATACGCTGCCACACGGCGGCCTGGATGTCGTCCGGCTGGATGAAATCGCGACTTATGACCGGGTCTATATCGCGGGGCAGGCCAAGAGCCACTGCGTACTGGAATCCGTCAGCAGCCTGATGCGCTACTTTGAAAACGAACCGGAGACAATCGCCAAACTCAACGTGCTGACAGATACGATGTCATCAGTCGCCCACCCGGAGATCAACTTCGAAGCTATCGCCCAATCCACATTCGATCGCTTTGCCGAGTATGGGCTGAAGCGCACCACCACCACTGAGGCGCTGAAGTCCTGATCAAACTAACCGAAGAAATTCGAGGGCAGTTCCAGTGCGTGCTGGGGTCGGCGCCCTGTCGGCCTCAGCCCATCCTCTGATTGCGCCAACAGCGGCACATACTCAGTATGATCAGAGCCGGGCATTAGCTGCCACTCCGCGATCTCCTGCAGATGCAAACTACCTCGACGACGACGCAGCGTCACCACAAATGGCAGGCGTCGATAGAGCTGGTGCGCCATAAACTCAGGTTGAGCGCTGTCGGCTCTTCGTGCCAGCATCCCGAGCGCGCTGCGAAGTCGCTTCGGGTCGCTAGACGCTCTCACCGACCACAGCTGGCGCAGAGCTGCATCAGCACTTAAGAGCGGCGCTATAGCTTCTGGCTCATCCGACCGGACCTCATCGAGTACCAGACACGCTGGCTGATCGGTAATGGCCTCCCTGATACGGTCCTGTAACGTAATCATCGGTGCATCGCCTACCGGCCATCTGACGCTGTGGCGCGTCGCGCCTTCTGGCAGGTGCAATGCCGCCGCCCATTCCACACTATGAATCTGATCCGGCGTTGCTGGCAGTATCTGCAGCAGAGCTGAAAGCAGCGTCGTTTTGCCCGATTCCGTATCGCCCGCAATGATGATTCCGTGTTGAGACACGGCCAGTGCGCGCAGCAGGACAGCAGCTTGTTCCGTCAGCATGCCGGATTCAACCAGCGCGGTCAGCGAGAGCGGTTGAGGCAGGTGCATGCGAATATCCGCTGTGAGCGGTGTGCTGTACGGAGGAGCAGCAACGCTCAACGTCACTGGACGCCCATCGACAGTCAGGCCAACCTCAACCACCGGGATGTCATGACGAATCTCAGCACCACCATCGCGCAGCATCCGCTGAACAATGCGCTGCACGTGCGGCATGTCATCAAATATTGCCGGCTGCGGCTCCAGATCACCACCGGGCCCTGTGCGCACCGCGATGTGTCCGGCACCCTCAAGGCTGATGGTTGTTAGTTGCAGATTCGCCAGAAGTGCATCGAGAGGACCATAGCCAAAAAGTTCGCTGTACGCCCGTTGGATGATTTCTGCCTGCTCCGACCGGCTCAGCGTGACCGATTCAACACCGAAGACGTACTGTGCAACCTCCCGAACAAGACCGCGCCGCTGCACTGGCGTTGTATCCTGGGGAACTGCCCTCTTGTCGCTGCCGAATTCTGTCTCGAATTCCTCAATGACGCGTTCGATCAATCCAGCGACGGTCACGTAACGGCCCGGTCGCGACGGCACCTGACGGGGAGCATCCACCCTCCCTCGCGATTCGAAGGCATCATCTGACTGATCTTCAGGCATTGACGGACCTCCTCAAGGCTGTTAAGACTCAAACAGATGGTTTAATCTATCATGGGTTGTGTGCTATACTGCCACGCCGTTATGCCATGAAACCAAAACTGCGAGAAACTCATGAATATTCTGGTCACTGGTTCCATCGCTTATGACTACTTAATGCGTTTTCCTGGTAGCTTTCGCCAACACATCCTTACCGAAGCACTGCATCAGGTCAGCCTGAGTTTTCTGGTCGAGGACATGACGCGCCACTGGGGGGGCGTCGCCGCCAATATCGCCTTCACGATGGCACGTTTCGGCCTACGCCCCAAGCTGGTGGGCACTGCGGGCACTGACTTTCCGGATTACCGGCGCTGGCTTGAGACCGCGGGCGTAGATACCAGCACAGTGCGCCAGATTGACGACGTGTTCACTGCCTCGTTCTTCTGCAATACAGATGTCGAGAATAATCAGATCGCGTCATTCTACAGTGGGGCGATGGCTTATGCACGCGATTATCCGCTGCATGCCGCACTCAATGGCAGCGCCCCGGATATGGTCATCATATCACCTAATGACCCTGAAGCGATGAGTCGCATCGCTGAGGAATGCCGCGCCAACGGCTACCGCTTCGTATACGATCCCAGCCAGCAGGTCGCTCGGCTCGATGGTGACACACTCAAACGTGATATGCAGGGCGCCTATGCGATGGTCGTCAACCAGTACGAATCCAGCGTCATCTGCGAAAAGGCGGGCATGACACTGGACGAGCTGCGCACCGCTGTCAATCTGCTGGTCATTACACACGGTGAACATGGTTCCCACATCTACACCAATGGCGAAATCATCGAGGTATCCGCCTTCGCACCGACCGAAATCAAGGATCCGACCGGGGCCGGCGATGCGTTCCGTGCCGGTTTCTTCGCCGGTTTGGCGCGTGATCTGCCGCTGGAGATCGCCGGAGAGATCGGCGCACTATGTGCAACCTACGCCCTGGAATATGTGGGCCCGCAAGGGCATCGCTACACACTCAAAGAGTTCATCGCGCGTTATGAAAGCCTCAGCAACAAGACGCTGGACATCAGTGCGATTCTGGGTGAATCAGTACAGTCATAAGGCAGTGGGCAACCCAAATCGTCATCGTAGAACATAGCAAAAGATACACTGAGGACATATCGTCTTCACTGTGCTAAAATGCCGCTCGTTTATTGTCCGGGTTAGGACTGTTTACACGACTGGGGATCGAAAAACCAATGACTGAACATGACATCAAAGATACCAGCCTGGCGACCGGTGGTCGCTACCGCATCGAATGGGCTGAGCAGGAAATGCAGGTGCTGCGCGCCATCCGTGAACGCTTCGAAGCGGAGAAGCCGCTGAAGGGCGTCCGTATTGCGGCCTGCCTGCACGTCACCACCGAAACAGCCAACCTGATGCGTACTCTCCAGGCTGGTGGTGCTGAGGTCGTTCTGACCGCATCCAACCCGTTATCCACGCAGGATGATGTGGCCGCCTCGCTGGTCGTCCATGACGAGATCCCGGTTTATGCCATCAAGGGCGAAGACGACGAGACCTATTACAAGCACATCCACGCTGCACTCGATTTTAAGCCGCACATCACCATGGATGACGGTGCTGATCTCGTCAGCACCATTCACAAGGATCGCCGCGAAATCCTGGACACCATCGTAGGCGGTACTGAAGAAACTACAACCGGCGTTATTCGCCTGAAGGCGATGGCCAAGGATGGTGCGCTGGAGTTCCCGGTGATCGCCGTCAACGACAGCGACACCAAGCACCTTTTTGACAACCGCTACGGCACCGGACAGAGCACCATCGATGGTATAATCCGCGCGACCAACATTCTGCTCGCAGGCCGCACCGTCGTCGTGGGTGGTTACGGCTGGTGCAGCCGTGGGATCGCCAGCCGCGCTCACGGTATGGGTGCGAATGTCGTCGTCACCGAGATCAATCCACTCCGCGCGCTGGAAGCCGTCATGGATGGCTACCGCGTTATGACAATGGCTGAGGCCGCGCCCATTGGTGATATCTTCGTGACAGCCACTGGCGACATCAATGTCATTGATACCCACCACTTCCAGAACATGAAACCGGGTGCTATCGTCGCCAACAGCGGCCACTTCAACGTGGAGATCAATCTCAAGGGACTGCGCAACATTGCTGACGAAGATCCGCGTCTGGTGCGGCCGTTCGTCGAGGAGTATAAGGTCGGTGGTCGGCCGGTATACGTCCTTGGTGAAGGCCGCCTGATTAATCTGGCTGCCGCCGAAGGTCATCCGGCCAGCGTGATGGACATGAGCTTCGCCAATCAAGCGCTCGGCGCTGAGTACATGATCAAGAATGCGGAGACCCTGGAAAAACTTGTCTACCGCATCCCGGAAGATGTGGACATGGAAATCGCACGTCTGAAGCTGATCGCCATGGGCATCGACATCGACAAACTGACACCAGAGCAGGAAGCCTACCTGAATCAGTGGCAGGAAGGCACCTAAACCACTGCAAACATCGTAATCTCGCCGGGGTATCTGCGACTGAATTTGGCAGATACCCGGCGCTTGATTAAAATCAGCCTGCTGCCCAATTTACGGGGCTTTCTACAGACTGGGACAGCAGCTCACCGATTATCTCCGACTGAAAAGGGGGACATCGAATGAAAGTACTTCGTCGTTTAATTGGGCCAACCATCATCGGCTTGCTGCTGATGTTGACCCTAATGCCCGTCAGTGCGCAGGGAAACGCCAACGTTCGCTTTGTACATGCGATTCCTGGCGCTTCTGCCGTGGACATCTACCTTAACGGAACACTTGTCATCGCTGACCTGGGATATGGCGAGGCAACCAGCTATCTGACCGTGCCCGCGGGTGAGATCGATACAACGGTCACCGCTGCTGGCATAGATAGCAGCATCCTGTGGGAACAGACTTTGCCCGCCAGCGCCGACACCAGCACAACCTTTGTCGCTTCATCAGCAGACACTTTGCGTTTTGACGCTTTCAATGACAATCTGGGTGCGACACGCTTTGGCGGTACACGCCTTTTGCTTGTACATGCGGTCGCTGGTGGTCCGGCGGTGGATGTGACTCTCGCAGAACCGGTCACGCTGAACGGCGCATTGCAGCCAGCAGGCACCGCTCTGGCGACCGGTATGGCCTATGGCACTTCATTCGGTGCCTTTGACCTACCCGCGCAAACCTACGTTGTCAATGTGTCGGTCACTGGCACGATCGACACGCTGGTCAGCAATATGCCCCTGCCTTTGACGGCGGGTACGTCCAACATTGCCATTGTGTATGGCACGGCAGACGCGCCACAGGCTCTGCTGGCCGAAGCACCAACCGGTGGCGAAGGCGATAGTGGTTTTGTCCGCTTCGTACACGGCGCGATTGGCGCGCCTGCGGTGGATGTCTACGTACAGGATGCGCTGATTGTGCCGCGCCTGGCCGCAGGTAGTGCGTCGCCACACCTTGCACTGCCAGCGGGTGAACACACCGTTCTGCTGCGTGCCGCCGGCACCGAAGACGAGGTACTCAGCGGCACCATCACCGTGAGCGCTGACGAAGCACAGACTGTCGTCGCCCTGGCAACTGATGAGGGTGTCTCCGTCGCTGTGTTCCCGGACGACCTCAGCGGTGTCACCGAAAATAATGCGTCCGTGAGCGTGATTAACGCTCTGCCAGATTCGCAGGCTGCTGTCGCACTCAGCAATGGTGTCGACTTCGGCACCATTGAATTCGGCAATTCCAGTCAGGCATTGGCCTTTACTGCGGACGAGTTGACCGTCAACTACACCCTGACCATAGACACCGATACCGGCACACTGCAGCGTCCCGGTCAGGTCTTCTATGGTGGCACCTACTACAACGTCGTTGTACTGGCGGGCGATACCTTTGCGCCGCCCAGCCTGCTGATTGCCCCCACACCGCTTAGCTTCTCGCTGGCGAGTGGACCGGGCGCAGGCACGATCACAATTGCTGGTGACACGGGTGAAGCGACCGGATCAGAAGTTGTGACCGCACCCCCCGCCCCTGAGCAGCCCGCACCCGAGCAGCCCGCACCACCGGCCGCGACCCCTGCGCCGCCCCAGCCAAGCGGTGACGTCGTCACAGCACGCGTCCTGACTGATCCGGGTGCTAACCTGCATCTGCGCCAGTATCCCGACGCGGATGCTCTCTCACTTGGTCTCGCGCCATCCGGCACCGTCCTTGAGGTGGTCGGCCGTGAAGGCGGACCCGTCGCACTGGTCGAAGGCCAGGAACCACCGCCGGAAGCCGAAGACTATGTGGACCCGGCTACTCTGCTTGAAGACGAAGATGCTGACCTCGTCCCTGCCGAAACCTGGTTGCGTGTGATCTATGACACGCCCGATGGCGGCGCCATCGAAGCCTGGGTGAATGCCCAGCTGCTCGACGTCCGAGATGAGGACGGCAACCTACAGCGCCTCGCTGATCTACCGACCTTTGGTGGTAATGTACCCGGCGAATCGCGTGGCACCGAAATCACACCACCGCCCATCCCCGAAGATCGCGTCACGGCCGTTGTGTTCAATCTGAACCCGGGCATCAGCCTGAACGTACGCCGCACGCCCTCGACAGATGGCGAAGTCCTCGAACGTCTGCCCAATGGCACAGTCACCGAATTCCTGGGGCTGATCCCGGCGGATGAAGAAGGCAACAGCGATTGGGTGCTCATCAACTACACCCCGCCGGGTGGTGGCTCGGTCACGGGCTGGGTCAGTGAGCTTTACGTCCGTTACGAATACAATGGACGCAGCATTGATCTGGAAGAGATGGAAGAACGCGAACTGCTGGTCGAAGCTGATCCAGAGGTTCGGGGTACAGTGCGTGGTGGCGCGCAACAGGCCACTGTTCCCACACCTGATCCGCTGGTCGATGCATATGTTGCAGAAGTTCAGCTTGATCCAACAGCCAACCTACAGTTCCGCCGTGCGCCGGATGCACAATCAGAATCGCTTAATCTGATTCCATCGGACACGCGCCTGATTGTAGAAGCCCGCAACGCTGCTGGCGACTGGCTGCGCGCAACCTATGAAGGTCAGACAGGCTGGATCGCGGCAGCCTTCGTTGAAGTGACCTTCAACGGGCGCGTTGTCGATATACTGGAGATTCCGCTGGATCCCAACTTCAGCACCGAACCGGTCGCTACGCCGACAGGCAACGCCGGTTAATTTCAGGCAAACCACGCTAAAACAGTCAACAGCCCTGGTTTCTACTGGGGCTGTTGTTGTTTAACTGGGCATTTTGTCATCTGTCAGCATCAAAAACCCAGAGTAGAATAGAATGAGTTCGACCTGCAGTACAAAGGACGGGATCATGCGCTGGCGATTTATCTGGCTTGTTCTGGGGATTTTCAGCCTGCTGCTGACAGCCTGCAACACCACTCCAACGCTGCCTACCCAGGTCAGCCCGGATGGTGGCGTCGCCACATCCAACGCCGCGGATGATTCCGCTCTTGCCGGCCCAACGGAACGTCCAGCCCTGACGTTTACGCCTGCGCCGACGGTGCCAGTTACACCGACAGCGCGTCGCGTGCTGCCAACTCCGCTGCCGACTGCCACGCCACCGCCGCCGCCCGGTCAGGTGCGCGTCATTCATGCAGTCCCTGGTGCCGATCCCGTAAACTGGCAACTTGATGAGCGCGAAATCGCCTCTGTCATTGGTTACAGTCGCTTCACAGCACCTATTGACGTCGAACCGGGTGCCTACACCGCCAGCATCTACAGCCTGGATAATCCCAACACGCCGCTGCTCACTCAACCCATCAGCGTTCAGGCGAATCAGACACTGGTGCTGGTATATGCGGGCACGCCAGATCAACCGCGCCTTTTTGGCGTCACAGAGGACAAAACGCCGCTGGCAGGTCAAAGAACCCGGCTGGCCGTCTTCAATGGCTTTGTCCAGGACGGTCTGATGCTGGTTCAGGAGGACAACGCCCCGTTGACGCCGGGACTGCCCTTTACGGCCCTGTCGCCAACCTTCACACTGCCATCAGAAACGACGGAACTATCCATCCTGAATGGCAGCACTGAACTACTCAGTTACGAGCTGCGCCTGCGAGAGCGCGAAAGTCTGATCCTATTCGTCATCCCGCAGGAAGAAAATCCTGACGAGCCACAGGTTATCCTGTTTGACAATCGCGTCTCTGGGCTTGGGACGCTGCGCGTCATCAACGGCCTGCAGGATACCGAACCCGTTGATGTCTATCTCGGCCAGATGCCGGTCGCTGAGTTCATGGGGCTTGGCGATCAGTCGGAGTCTATGGTCGTCGTTGAAGGCACTCAGGAACTGCTCGTCTACGAGACGGGTGTTGATCCGGCAGAACGCCCCCCAGTAGCGCGGTCTGAGTTCTACATGAATCCCGACGAAACACTGACGCTGTTCATCATCGGGACGGAAACGAGCCAGCAGATCTATGCGCTGCGTGAGGACGTATCCCCGACGCCCCCGGATGCTGCTCGTGTGACCTTCATCAATGGGACCAGCACCTACCCTGTGATTGAAGTCACTACGCGCGATTTAAGTGCCAGTCTCTATTCTGGCGATAGCACACAACCCATCCTGCTGAACGCAGGCAGCTACAACGTCGCATGGACAGAAACGCTCGACGATGAGGAAACCCTCCGCGAACTGGAACCGAACCTGAATCTGGAGCCTGGCACTGCGTATGTCTACATGTTCACTGGCGAAGCCAGTAATGAACCGTTCGTCTATGAGCGTGAGGTCGGCACGGAGGCGCCAATCGTAATTGAAGAGGGTGTTGATCCAACCCCGATTACGCAGCGACCGACACAGCTCAGAGCGGTCAACCTCATCCCTGAGCTAACCGTCGAGTTTCGCCTGGACGACAGTGCCGTGACGGAATCGCTGCCTTATGGAGTTGCGTCGCCTGCTCAGGAGACTGAGCCAACTGAGCGCATCGTGACCGTGCACAATGTCGCTACCGGCGCGCTCGTGGCGCGGGAAGTCGTCCTGTTTGAGCCGGGCATCACAACTAGTCTCTACGTACATCCTCAGGCGGAGCGTAACTATCGCATTCACGTCAACTACGATGTATATCAGGTGCCGGGCATCTTCCCAGCGATACGACTCATCAACCTGAGCGATAGCGGCAGCGAACTGACACTGGCAGCGAGCCCGCAGCGGGACACCGCCGGACAGATGCCGCCCGTCTCAGCCAGGGCGTCGGTTACAGACCGACGCAGTCAGCCTTTTGGGTTGGAGCAAGTCGTGAACCCGGCTGAACCCTTCGAGGTCACCGTCTGGCGCGAAACAGCGGACCTGAGCGGCGTGCGCGAACTGTTTGTCATCGATAACGCTCGCGCCGAAGTCTACCTGAAGCTGCCGAGTGTACAGTTCCAGAATGGCCAACTGTACGAGGCAATTGTCCGACGGGATAGGGTGACGAACTTTATCGAAGCCGTCATCGTCAATTATGAATCACCCTGAACAAGATAGAGGACGAATGGGCACCTTTACGGGGCAGTGTTCGTACCGAAACGGGAGTCTGTAATCAGTTATTATATCGGGGACCAACAGCGTGAGAACTCTTATCACGGGAGCAGCCGGTTTTGCCGGACGACACCTTCTCCATACCTTGCTGAGCAGCACTCAGCCAGTAGAACTTTATGGTACCGCATACATCAATGAGGACATCGGCACAGCGGCTGATCTGCCTGTCGAGTGGATCCGGATCGATCTTCGGGATACAGTCGCCGTTAACGATCTGATTCAGCAGGTGCAGCCAGAAGAAATCTATCACCTCGCTGCAATGTCCTCAGCATCGCAGTCGCTGAGGATGCCCTGGCCTACCCTCGAAACCAACATCCATATGCAGCTCAACCTGCTCGAGGCGTGTCGGCAGGCAGACATCACGCCGCGCATTCTGATCATCAGTTCAGCGGATATTTACGGCCCGGTCACACCGGATGAACTGCCTATCACAGAAGAAGCGCCTTTCCGGCCTACCAATCCCTACAGCGTGAGCAAGATCGCACAGGACATGATGGGGCTGCAATATTACCTGGCCTACAACCAACCAATCATACGCATCCGAGCCTTCAACCACCTCGGGCCAGGCCAGCAGACATCGTTTGTGGCCCCGGATTTCGCCATGCAGATTGCGAAGATAGAACAGGGCGAGCAAGCGCCCGTGATTTCGGTTGGTAATCTGGGTGCTGGCCGCGATTTCACCGATGTGCGCGACGTCGTTCGCGCCTATGCTGCGCTCATGCGTCATGGCAAGGCAGGCACAGCTTACAACGTTGCATCCAACCGTGCAACGCGAATCCAGGATATGCTCGATACACTGCTCAGCCTGACTGATGCAGACATCACCGTACAAATTGATCCTGACAAGTTTCGCCCGGTTGATGTTGCGGAAGTACGCGGTGATTTCAGCCGCCTACAGCTGGACACCAGCTGGACACCGCAGATTCCGCTGGAGCAAACGCTGCGTGATCTGCTCGATGACTGTCGGCAGCGCGTTCGTGCGACACAATAGGACGCAGCAAACCATACCATCATGACTGAAATCCATCTGATAGATACGCACTGTCACCTCAACTTTCACAGCTACGACGAGGACCGGGACGCGGTTATCGAGCGCGCAAATGCCGCCGGTGTAAGGACAATCATCATCCCCGGCATTGATCCAGCCACCAGCCGGGAAGCGCTTGATCTCGCAAAACAACACTCCGGCATCTATGCCGCGGTCGGTGTACATCCCAACGATACTGTTGATTTCAACAGCGCCACATTGACAGATATCGCCCAGCTTGCGCACCAGGCCAAGGTCATCGCTATCGGTGAAATTGGGTTGGATTACTACTGGGACAAAAGCCCAAAAGCCCAGCAGCAAATGGCTTTTGAGCAGCAACTTACACTGGCGACACAGCGTGAGTTGCCAGTGATTATTCATAATCGAGAAGCCAGCGAGGATACTGTCCGTACGCTTGAGCAGTGGGTACAGTCGCTGCCTGATAGCCTCAAGACCAGACCGGGCGTCATGCATTCTTTCAGTGGAACGCAGGATATTGCCGAACGTGCTCTGGCTATCGGCTTCTATCTCGGTTTTACAGGGCCAATCACGTTTAATAAAGCGGACGAACTGCGCGCTGTCGCAGCCGCGGTACCGCTAGATCGAATTCTGGTTGAGACGGACGGACCCTTCCTGACACCCCACCCCTACCGTGGCAAACGCAACGAATCCGCGTATATTCCCTATATCGTCGAAAGAATCGCTGCACTGCATAATCTGACTCCGTCAGAAATGGGACAGATAACCACTGAAAACGCGCAGCGACTCTTTCAGCTGGATTCATGAGCAAAAACAAAGAGAGCGTGCCATCTGACACGCTCCTTGAGCAATGTGGGGGTTAAGGAGAATTCAGAGTCACGAAGCGGTGTCTGCTTCGGCTTCGGGAAGTGTGCGGTTCAGCCAGTCATTGAGCTGGACACGTAGCAATGCGAGACGAGCATCATAGACTTCCTGCGACATGCGACCTTCTTCTACTGCTGGAGCCAGACGTTCAGCTGTGCTGGCAACCTGTGCCTCGACAAATTCATCAACGCTCTGACCATTTTCCGTCAGGATATCCGCAAGGCTGCTGCCCGCCTGGACCTGCTCGACAATGGCGCTACGTTCGAGACCAGTCGCCTCGGCGACGGCATTGGCCAAGCTGCGGTGATGTCCAGGACGATCACCAAAACGATCACCAAAACGATCACCAAAACGATCACCAAAACGATCACCAAAACGATCACCAAATCGGCCTTCGAAACGGTCACGCAGGCCACCCATTATCGGCGTTTCGCCTTCCAGGCGTGCACGAACGTTCTCTTCAAGATCTGACAGGAATGCTTCAGCACGCTCGGCGTCTATCTGGCCTTCTTCCACGGCGGCGTTAACGGCATCGGTCACGCTGGTTACCACTGTGTCGACGACAACTTCAGTATCGCCGCCATTCGCTTCAATCACCTCAGCCAGTGTAGCGCCTTCCCGCACTGCCTCGCGGATGTCCATCAAAGTCAATCCAGTTTGTTCTGTAATGCCATTGGCTAAATTACTCAGCAGATCAAACATCGGGCCATCACGAAAACGGCCTTCACCAAAGCGGCCTTCCATCTGACCGAAGGGGCGCGACCCGGGTTCACCACCACGTGATCCCTGTGCGCCGACGGCGGCTACACTAACGCCCAGAACTGCTAAGATGATCAGTACAATAGTTGCTTTTTTCATGAGTTTCCCTCACTTGTGTGTTTTTCCAACTTGCTACTAGCATGCCAGCGAAATGTAACTAATCCTCTTTGCGACTGTAAATTGATGGTAAAATCCCAGCCGTTATCTGACGGAGGGGGATGCAATGCGCCCAGTAGACGTCTCCATCATCATTGTGAGCTGGAATGTCGCCGACCTTCTGGCACAGTGCCTGCGTAGTCTGCAGGAGGCGAGGCTCGATCCAGAGCAAAACGCCGCCGGTCTTAACGTCGAGATCATTGTTGTAGATTCGGCCAGCAGCGACGGTACCGTGACCATGCTGCAAGAGCAGTTCCCACAGGTGCGCCTGCTGGCCCAGCCTGTTAACGTCGGCTTCTCACGGGGGAACAATATCGGCCTCGAAGCAGCAAAGGGGCGCTATCTGCTGCTGTTGAATCCTGACACGGAAGTAATCAATGATGCTGTGCAGCAGATGGTCGCCTATCTGGATGCGCACTCTGATGTCGGGATCGTCGGGCCACACACGCTCAACAGCGATGGCACGACCCAATCAACGCGTCGTCGCTTCCCGACGCGAGCACTCGCATTCTTCGAGAGCACGTGGTTACAGCCCTACGCCCCACAGCCCATGCTTGACAGTTTCTATATCACTGAGCAAGACGATACCAGCACGATGGAAGTCGATTGGGTGCAGGGCTCCGCGCTGATAGCGCGCCGCGCTGTCTATGAGCAGATTGGCGGCCTCGATACTGGATACATCATGTACAGCGAGGAACTCGACTGGTGCCGCCGCGCCAAAGCCGCTGGCTGGCGGGTGGTCTATCTGGGCAGTGTGCAGATCATACACCACGGCGGTAAAAGCAGTGATCAGGCCGGTGCCTGGAAGCATATCTACTTCCAGCAGAGCAAGCTGCGCTACTATCGCAAGTACCATGGGCGCGGCTTTGCAACAGTACTGCGCGCATTTCTACTGGCCAATTATGCCGCGCAACTCCTTCTTGAAAGCGCCAAAGGCGCACTTGGGCACAAGCGTGAGCTGCGCCATGAGCGCGCTCGAATCTACCGCGAAGTTCTGCGCAGCGGCCTGAAGATAGGCGCGTAAGGAATTTTTGATGCGCATTGGCATCATCACTGGCGAGTACCCACCGATGCAGGGCGGCGTCGGCGCGTTCAGTGCTATACTTGCGGCCGCCCTCTCTGATCAGGGTCATATCGTTCGTGTGCTGTCGTGTGCCGAGGCGAATAGCTCCGACGAACGCGTTCCGCTTGAGAGCATCTCATCATGGGGCTGGCGTATTTTTGCACAAGTTCGTCAGTGGGCCGATCATGAGCGCCTCGACCTCATCAACCTACAGTTTCAGACTGCTGCCTATAAGATGTCGCCCTGGATACATTTCCTGCCGGACCGTCTGAACGTTCCAGTCGTGACGACATTTCATGATCTGCGGTTCCCCTACCTGTTCCCAAAGGCAGGGCCACTCCGAGGCTGGATCGTTAAGCAGCTGGCGCGTACGTCTGCGGGCCGTATCGTCACCAACCATGAGGACCACGCGCAGCTGGCGCACCTGCCGCTGACGGCGCGTATCCCCATCGGCAGCAATATACTGAGCGAGGTTCAGGCTCAACCAGATCGTCCCAACTGGCGAGTAATGGCAGGTGTGCACGCTGATGATTTTCTCCTTGCTTACTTCGGCTTCATCAATCACAGCAAGGGTCTCGATGTTCTGATCGAAGCGATGCGTACAGTTCGTGAGCACGGTATCCCGGCCCATTTGGTCATTATTGGCGGGCGAACAGGAACCTCTGACCCGACCAACATCGCATACGCAGACCAGATCGACACCCTGATTGAGCGGCTTGGCCTCAGCTCTCACGTTACATTCACAGGCTACGTAGACGAAACCGCCGTCGCTGCCTATCTCCGCGCTGCCGATCTTGTCGCACTGCCTTTTCGTGATGGGGCCTCGTTTCGGCGCGGTACGCTGATGGCGGCAATACAGCACGGCTGCCCGATCGTGACGACAACGCCTACTGTCCGCATTCCGGAGTTTGATGATGTGTTCGCGACTGTTCCCGCAGGCGATAGTGCCGCCCTGGCGGCATCGCTTTGCGATCTGTACGCACAGCCAGCACGACGCCAGCAACTCCGCGAGGCAACACGTGAGTTACGCGCGCTGTTTTCCTGGTCGCGAATTGCCACGCAGACAGCCCAGTTCTTCGCGCAGGTGCTGAGCAAATGACGCTCAATCGCAAGTGGCATGGCGACTTACTGGCAGTCGGCCTCCTGGTGGCACTCTGGCTGCTGTTCTTCTGGCGACTCCTGACACCAATACCAGAAGACCAAATGTCATTCAAACAAGGAGACTTCTCCGCACAGTTTGTCGCGTTCGCTGGATACCAATACGAACGTTTCACTCAGGGTGAAGTGCCGCTCTGGAACCCGTACAACAACGGCGGAATGCCTTTCATCGCGGATACGCAGGCTGCTGTTTTCTACCCTCCGCGATGGGTGACGCTGGCGCTCAGTCAGTGGGCAGGTACGTGGCAGTACAACGCCTTACAACTTGAAGCTATTGCGCATGTGCTGCTGCTCTCACTGTTCACGTATCTGTACGTTCGTGCATTGACTATACGAAGCCCTTACTCTCATCTGGGTGGGCTGACAGCCGCCGTCGTCATGAGTTATGGCGGTTTCATCAGCGGCTATCCCCCGTTGCAACTCGCTCTGCTGGAAGCAGCAGTCTGGCTGCCGCTGGCCGCGACCGGTATCCTGCTGGCAACGCAGGAACAATTCCGGTGGCGATGGTTGCTGCTGGCCAGTGCAGCGCTGGGACTTTCCTGGCTGGCCGGGCATCCACAAACGAGCTGGTTCGTCAGTCTGGCGATACTGGCCTATTTCGCTTGGCGCTGCGTTGATTCTCGCGTCGGTTGGTGGCGTTTCGTGGTCGGCAGTCTGCTCCTGGCAGTGGCCACATTCGGCGCTACCGCTGTCACCTTCCTGCCAGGCATCGAGTACCTGATGCTGACGACACGCCAGGGGATGGGCTTCGACGCCAAAAGCAATGGTTTCCCGATTCAAGACCTGGTGCAGTTCATCTTGCCAGGCAGCATGAGCCTCTTCTCACCGCTTTACGTCGGGCTGCCCGCGCTAATACTCGCGCTGCTGGCCGTTCGCCGACATGCGTCCGATGGTCTCTTCTGGGCAGGATTGGGGTTATTCGCCCTGCTGTACAGCCTGGGTGGGAACGGTCCTGTTTACCCTATCGCGTATCAGATCCTGCCCGGGGCGCAGTTCTTCCGCGGTCAGGAGCGCGCTGCCCTGCTCGTCAGCACCAGTCTGGCGATCCTGGCCGGCAGCGGTGCCGCTTATCTCAATCAGCTGACCCCAGGTCAGGTGCGTTGGTTGCGCTGGACCAATCTGATTCTTGTGGCGCTGACTGGCGGGCTGTTCGGGCTGATTCTGGTCGCGTGGTTAGGTTTCCCCGCAGAGTACGGGCAGTTCATCAGCACGGCAGCCTTGAGCGCCCTGGCAGCAAGCACACTGCTGGCTATCCTATGGCGACCGGCAGGCCGCCTCGTGCCTGTCGCGCTGCTGCTGCTGATTGTATTCGAACTGTTTAGCGTCAATATGAGCGCGCCAAGCAATTACGATCCTATTCCAGCCAGTGAACAGCTCAGAATGTCGCCGCCCCTACTGGTGGAGACTGTTATCAGCGATGAACGCGGCCCTTTTCGCGTAGATGGCTTTCGCGGGCTACAGGGCAACTACGGCAGCCTGTACGGCATCATGGACATACGCGGTATCAGCCCGCTTTTCCTTGAAAGCGCCCACGACATCATCTATCGCAATTACATCAATAACCCGCTCGCGTGGGAGCTAATGGCGGTTAAGTACGTCTTCAGTGAGCGAGAAGAACTGCGCACATCAACGGAGGTCATCGGACAGGATAATGACCGCGAGGGCGACATTTACCTTCACCGACTGGTTGACCCCCGGTCCTTCGCACTACTCCTGTATCGCGCAGACCCGGTCGACAGCGACGAGTTCGCTCAGGCACTACTGGATGATCCGGCATTCGACCCACGAGAAAGTGTGATCCTACTGGGCGAGCCGGCGCTGCACCTGCCCGATACCGCGCCGACAACACACAGCGTCGAAGTCACCCACTTTGTACCGGAAATCGTTCGTGTGGACATCAACACCCCTGAGAACGCACTTCTCTCACTCGCGCAGGTCGATTACCCTGGCTGGGAAGCGAAACTCAACGGCGAGCCTATCGCAATCCGGCGCGCCTATGGCGCTTTGATGGCTGTGGAGATACCAGCGGGTCAACACATGCTTGAACTCCGCTATAATCCCCTGAGTTACCGTATTGGCGCGCTTGTCAGTCTGGTGACCTGGGCAGGACTCCTACTCGCATTCATCATGGGCGCCGTACAAACTCTCACGAGCCCCAGCAAGTCAGACAATCTGTCGTAGCGCATTCAGGAGCCGTACAACATGGACGCTGTCAAAGCCCTGCAAAACCGCGTCACACAACTCGATCCCCGCGCTTACGCTATCCTTATTGGCCTGAGCCTGGGCATCATTGGCGGCTTGTTCGGATTGCTGCTGGCCGTCGCTGGGCCACTGCTGGCCGTGGCTGCGGTCGGTGGATTACTTGTCGGACTGTATATCATCACGAATGCACGTGCAGCGCTGTATGCTGCGATGTTAGTCCTATTCCTGCTGCCTTTCGGCACGTTTCCATTTCGCATCGGCTTCACGCCCACCCTGCTCGACCTGACACTGGGTGTTTTCCTGCTCGTTTACCTGCTGGAGTGGATGACAGGCCGACGCGAGAAGCTGCAACTGACACCGGCACACGTATTCATCACCTTCTACGTCATGTGGCTGATCTTCGCCTTCATGATGGGCCTGCGTTATGGCAGCCCGACGGCCAACATTATTCGGCAGTTCGCGGCCACGCTACTGAGCATCAGCCTTGTATACGTCCTGGTCGATTTCCTGCGGAGCCGTACTGACTTACGTCGGCTCGTGCTGCTCGTACTCGTGCTGTTGGGGTTGCAGGCACTGCTGGCCATCGGTCTTTATATCCTGCCTGATACAACTGCCGAGAGCTTACTGGTGCGATTGTCGCGCATTGGTTACCCGGATGGCGGTGTGATCCGCTATATTGAGCAAACGCCCGAACTCGGCGAACGCGCTATTGGCACATGGATTGATCCGAATGCGCTTGGCGGCATTCTGGCGATTGGGGCGGCCCTGATCGCCCCACAAGTCTTCGCGAGACGGCCAGTGCTGCGCTACCGTTGGCTCACTCTCAGCGTAGTTGGGCTCGTCGCGCTGGCCCTGGTGCTGACGTCGTCGCGGGCGTCGTTCCTGGCGCTGGGGGCTGGCCTGTTCGTGATTGCCGTTGTAAGCTACCGACGATACATACCTCTCCTAATCCTAGCCGGGCTGGCGTTTCTGCTGCTGCCACAGACACAGAACTACGTTGATCGACTACTGCAAGCCTTCCAGGGTGCTGATCTGGCAACGCAGATGCGTATCGGAGAATGGACAGATTCGCTCAACCTGATTCAGCAGTACCCTCTCTTCGGTATCGGGTTCACCGGGACGCCCAATGCGAGCCTTTATACCGACGTTGCCAACATGTATCTCATCATGGCGAATCAAATCGGCATTACGGGAGTGATGATCTTCCTGATCGCTATGGCCAGTGTCTTCATCTATGGGTATCGTGCCTGGCGCATCGCACGTCATGATCCGGAGCTGGATTCGATCCACCTGGGCTATCACGTTGCGCTGATGACAGCGATGATTAACGCCGTTGCCGATCTTTACTTCTTCCGACTGGATTTTCAGGCGTCGATTACCTGGTTCTGGCTGACGGTCGCGCTGGCACTCGCTAGTTCGCGACTGATCCTTGACGGGCGCAAAACGTCCTCGCGTGACGGCTAACAGTGTGGAAACCACCACAAGTCACGGTTGCTTTGCGTCGCCTTGTCCTGTAGACTTCTGAGCGCTTTAACAACAAGCGAATCTTCGCTTTCTTTCCGCTCCGTCAAACGCGCCCGCGTGCGATGGGGCTGTAAACCGAGGAAAGGATTCAACAGAATCACGATGAAACGACCGTATGAAGTTACGTTACTCTTTCGCGTCCTATCAACGGACGACGAATTACAGGCTGCACTCGATCAGGTAATCGCCTGGATCGAAGGCGAGAATCAGCAGTTCGGCAAGGTCACCCGCATTGACCGCACAACCTTTGGACGGCGCAAGCTGGCCTACGAAGTCGAACGGCAGCGTGAAGGCGTTTACATTATCGTCAGCGTCGATATTGAGCCCGCACATCTTCCGGAACTTGAGTTGAATCTGCGTGTTTTCACCCCACTGCTGCGCTATCTCGTCATCCGCGACGAAGACGCCGAGCAGGAACGTCAAAAGGCAGCACGCGAACGGCTGCAGAGCCGCATCCGCGGCCAGGCTACCGAGCCGACCGAAACAGCTGAAGCTGAGCCAGCCGCAGAAGAAACCGCACAAGAAACTGAAGAAGAAGCCGAACCTGCGCAACCAGAGGCGGAAGCTGTCGCCGAAACCAGCGAAGGTGAAGCCGACGAAACAGCCGATAGTTAAACGCGGTATAATGCTCCCCATAATGTTTAGTGGAATCAAATAAGGGGGAACAGTATTATGTCACGCGGGCTTAACAAAGTCATGATTATCGGACACGTCGGACGAGATCCTGAGATGCGGTACACCCCCAGTGGGCGGCCAGTGACCAGCTTCAGTGTTGCGACCAGCCGCTCCTGGACATCTGCCGAAGGCGAAAGACACGAAGAAACCGAGTGGTTTAACGTGGTTGCCTGGGGCAATCTGGCTGAGATTTGCAAGAATCACCTGACAAAAGGCCAGCAAGTCTATGTTGAAGGACGTCTCCAAACGCGGGGCTGGGAAGATAACGCCGGTAAGAAGCACTTCCGCACGGAGCTGGTCGCTAACAAAATGATCATCCTCGGCGAGCGCAGCAATGGCTTCTACGACGATGATCTGATTGACGATGTGGGCGATGACTACGCCTTCTAGACCAAAAAACGAACTGTAATGCTGATGGAGAAACATCTGTGAGCGATAACCCGAGATCACCACGCCCGCGCCGTCCGCGCCGTAGAGGGCGTCAGCGCAGCACGTATTGCCCTGATGGCAAGTGCTTCGACTACAAGGACATTGATACTCTACAGCGTTACCTGTCGGAGACGGGCAAGATCAAGCCGCGTCGCCAGACGGGTAACTGCGCCCGCTGCCAGCGTCAGCTCGCACGCGAGATCAAGCGCGCACGCTACCTGGCCCTCTTGCCTTACGTCGACCTGGGCGACTAAACGCGACAGCGAATTATCAGGCTGTGAGTTCAGGGCGTAGTTACTATCACTATGCCCTGACCATGTAAGCCCCAGGCTGCGCCTGGCATTCGCCCGGCATTACGCAATGAATAGCTGTTGTGGTTGCAGCACGACCGACAACAGGCTTGACCAGAAAACGCGTCATCCAATGGAGTTACGGTATGGCAAAACGGCAGCAAACGACCGGTCAGCCCCGCCGACGCACGCAGGCAGCTCAGCCGGAGATTGAAAGTCAGGGCTGGTTCGACCGCCTGTTAGGGAATCCCCGTACCCGGCAGGAACGGGAAGATGCCATCAATCGACTATTGCAGCGCGGCATGCTGGCTTTAGGCCTGCTCGTCGCACTGGTCATCGGTGTCGCCCTGTTGATCGACCAGGTCATCATTCCGAATCAAAGCGTCGCAACGGTCAACGGGCAGGCGATTACCGTTTCCGATTTCCGCGACCGTGTGCGCTTCGAGCGCGCCCGCATCGCTCAGGAAATAGACAGCTTTGTCGTACAGCTACAGAGTTTTGGTTTTACGGACGAACAGATTAACCAGCAGTTCCAGCAGGAGCCTTACCGAACGCTGTTGAACGAGCTGAACTTCCCCGATCAGTTGGGCCGACGCGTACTCGACGACATGGTCGAGGATACGCTGATCGCGCAGGAAGCCGAGCGTCGCAATATCACGGTCAGTGACGAGCTAATTGAAACCGAGGTTAATGAGTTCTTTGGCTTCAACCCGACTCAGGTCGCGCTCATCGGCGTCGAGCCCACGGTTACGCCAACGCCGACCATCACGCCGACGCCGTTCGTGTCACCCACGCCAAGCCCAACGCCCACAGAAACGCCGCAGCCTTCGGCAACGCCGGAAGAAGAACCCACAGAGGCACCCACAGACGAAGCTGCCGCAGATGCTACCCCCGATGGCGAAGCTACCGCAGACCCTGAAGCAGAATCGTCGCCATTCCCGACACTTGAACCGACCAACACACCGCTGCCCGAAGAACAGCGTGCGACGCGTGTTGCTCAGTTCGAGGACAATCAGCAGGCTTTTGAGACCTACATTCGTCAGCAGGCACAGCTTGGCGCGGGTGCCATTGACGCCTTCTTCCGTCGGCAGGCGCTGCGCGAAGCGGTCGCCGAAGCAGTCGTCGGCGAACAGACGACCGCCACTTATGTCAACGCGCGCCACATCCTCGTCGAGACTGAAGAACAGGCCCAGGATATCAAAGCGGCGCTCGATGCTGGCGCTTCGTTCGCGGATCTGGCTCGCGCTTCTTCAACCGATCAGGGTTCCGGGGCCAATGGTGGCGAACTCGACTGGGGGCCCGCCAGCCAGTACGTTGACGAATTCCGCGATGCCGTTCTGAGCTTGCCAATTGGCGAGATCAGTGATCCGGTGGAATCGCAGTTCGGCTTCCACATTATCCAGGTACGCGCCCGTGAAGAACGCGAACTGACGGAAACCGAGCAGGAACAGCAGGCACAGCGACTGTTCACCGAATGGGTGGAACAGGAACGTGACGCGCAGGAAGAGAACATCGATATCGCTGGCAACTGGCCAGATTACGTCCCGCGCTAAACCAGTGATTAAGGTGGGGTGCTGCGAGTACATGCACAAGGTATGCGCCCCACCCTTGCCCAACGCCTGCCTGACGCGAGCTTTCGTAACTTTGGCAGCTTGCGACCGCTTCATCTATAATGCGCCATATGGCAGATAAACCCATCACGACGCTCGAAAAGCACCTGGAACGTCTGGTTGAAGGCGTCTTCACCAGATTGTTTCAGCGTGGTCTCACAGCGCGCGATGTCGCGATCAACCTCGCACGCAGCATGCAGGCGAATCTGCTCATGCTCAATGATGAGGATTCACGGCCAGTTGCGCCCGATCTGTACCACATACAGCTCCACCCTCAGGTACAAAAAGCGATTCTCACGCATCAGCCTGATTTCGCCAGGTTGCTCAGCCAGCAGCTTATCGAGTTAGCCGGAGCCAGCGGCTACCGTCTGCTGAACACGCCAACAGTACATCTGGATATCGATCATTCACTGCCAGTGTCGACAATCAATATCAGCGCCGCCCATCGTCCACAAACGCTAAAAAGCACAATGGCGATGAAACCGGTCAGTGTGCCTTCTCCCAGTAGACCCGTAAGCAACCCGCAACTGATCATCAACGGGACACACTATGTTCCTTTGGAAGAAGGCGTCACGAACATCGGGCGCGGCAGCGATAATCAGATTACGCTGGACGACCCCTATGTATCGCGACATCACCTGCAGATACGGCTACGCTTCGCCGTCTATACGCTGTTCGACGTCCAGAGCCGGGGTGGGACACGCGTAAATAACGTGCGCGTCAATGAGCATCGACTGCGCAGTGGCGACGTCATCCACATTGGCGAGACCGTTCTCGTGTTCATCGCGGATGAACCAACTAACCACACGGCGACAACAACTACTGATCAACTTGACCCCGTCGAAGGCTGAGGTCGCCCGATGCCACTGGATATCCTGCTCTTCGTCCTGCGCGTCGTCTCCGGGCTGCTGCTCTTCGCCCTGCTGATTGTGTTCTTCGTGATCGTCTGGCGCGATTACCGCAGTATCGCTCGCCAGACGCAGACCTATCGCCGGAGCTATGGCTACCTGATCGGCCTGGCACCGATCGATGGAACCTGGTTGGAAACAGGCGAAAAACATGCTCTGCTCAGCCTGACGACGATCGGGCGAGCGCCAACGAACACTATCGTAATCAGTGATGATTTTGCGAGCGGCGAACATGCTCAGCTGATGATAAAGGATCAGCAGTGGTGGCTGGAAGATCGCCAGAGCCGCAACGGGACACGCCTTAACGACGAGCCGATCACAATGCCGGTCATCGTCACCGATGGGGACATCATCGGCATTGGCAAGTACCACTATCGCATCACGCTCGTTGATTGAATCTGCACAACATGCTGAGAATTCGAACCCGACCTGAGTTCAGGATAGGAAGCAATCCGACCACTGCTATAATGAGCGCGTAAGTTCCGATGCGCATGAATCTGCTCGCCACAAAGCTGAAAAGGAGTTTTTCATGGACCTAGGCCTGAAAAATGCGCGCGTCCTTGTGACGGCCGCCAGCCAGGGACTCGGCGCTGCAACTGCCCGCCGTTTCAGCCTTGAAGGCGCACAAATCGTCATCAACAGCCGCAACCTTGATCAACTTCAGCAGACAGCGGCCAGCATCGTTGAAGAGACGGGCGGTATGGTCTTCACCCACGCTGCCGACGTCAGTGATCCGTTGGACGCCACACGCCTGGTTGAGAATGCTGTCTCAATGATGGACGGGCTCGACATCCTCGTGACAAACGCCGGAGGACCACCAGCGGGCACGTTTGATAAATTCGACCTTGAAGTATGGCGGCAGGCTAGCGACCTCACCCTGCATAGTCACGTCAGCCTGATTCGAGCGGCACTCCCTTACTTGCGCCAGTCCGATCGAGCGGCGATACTCGCAGTAGTCTCCATCGCGGCACGCCAACCCGTAGAGAATCTGACACTGTCGAACGCGATCCGGCCCGCCGTCGTCGGCCTGACGAAAACCCTTGCCGACGAACTTGGCCCCGATGGCATCCGCGTTAACAGCATCCTGCCAGGCGTAACAGAAACAGCCCGTGTCCAGAACCTGATGCAATCGCGTGCCGAGAAGAACAATACCAGCGTCGACGAAGAATACGCCAGGGCTGGGCGCAGCATTCCATTGCAGCGTATCGGCACAGCGGAAGAGTTCGGCAACGCTGCCGTCTTTCTGTGTTCGCCAGCGGCAGGATTCATCACCGGCATCGCGCTCCCCGTTGACGGCGGAGCCATGCGCGCCACATTCTGAGATATCCTGGGCAATCGCTGCCAGTTTCTTATTTCATCATGTCTTCTCAGGAGCAGTTTGTTATGTCAGATGCGGTCAAAATCGGGGTGATAGGCGGTTCCGGCCTGTACAACATGCCAGAGATCACCGACAGAGAGACGCGGACACTCACGACCCCTTTTGGTGATCCCAGCGGCCCTATTACGATTGGTACCCTCCGCGGTAAACGCGTCGCCTTCATACCACGTCACGGTATCGGCCACATCTACCCGCCTGAGAAAGTGCCCTACCGCGCCAACGTTTTCGCCATGAAGATGCTCGGCGTGCGATTCTTGATTTCAGTGAATGCCTGCGGCAGCCTGCGCGAAGACTACGCCCCGGGCCATGTGGTCATCCCCGACCAGATTTTTGACTACACCATAGGCCAGCGGGATCGCACATTCTTCGATCAATCGATTGTGGTACATGCTTCTGTCGCTGATCCATTCGACAACAAGCTCAGCGAATGGCTGGCTGATGGCGTCGAAGCAGCCAAAGGTGCTGTACATCGCAGCGGCACGTTTCTGATTGAAGATGGGCCACGCTTCGCTACCCGGGCAGAAAGTCATGTCTTTCGCCAGTGGGGCTGCGACATCATCGGCATGACGACCGCCCCTGAGGCTTTCCTCGCACGCGAAGCCGAAATGGCCTATGCATCCATGGCGCATATCACCGATTACGATGTCTGGCATGATGAGCCGGTCACAGTCGACATTGTGATGAAGACATTCAAGCAGAATATCAATCTGGTACAGCAGGCGCTGGCTAGTGCAGTTGGGTTTATTGACCCGAATGAGTCCGTACCTGCACATACAGCGCTCGATGGCGCCATCATCACCGCACCAGAGCACATCAACATCGCGGAGCGCGACCGGCTGCGCCCGCTGCTCAGCAGGGCACTGCAACTCGACCCATCCGACCGTTAGGGCAAGTTGTCACATTCTGTGAACGCAACAGCGGCTTCTCAAGCAAACCTGAGCGTGCCGAACAGCGCTGTACAGCGCGAGCGTATACTGCTCATTCTGGCTGGTGCATTTCTGATTGTGAATTATACGGCGCTCAGCCTCCAACGCCCGGATGTGTCATTCTGGCTGCACTTTGGGGTCTGGCTCACCTGCGTAGTAACAGGACACCTGCTGCTCAACCGCTACCTGCCTCAGCGCGACCCCATCCTATTTGCTCTGGTCATGCTGTTGAGTGGCTGGGGGCTACTGCTGATCGAGCGCCTGACGCCACTTTTTGCTGATCGACAGGCGTTGTGGCTTATCATCGCCACCACTGCGCTGATCGCTGCGGCGGCGTTCCCACATATGCTGCGCTGGCTGCGGCGATACCGCTACTTGCTGCTTATCCTTGGTTTGGGCCTGCTGATTGCCACGATTATCCTTGGACGTAACCCGTCTGGCTTCGGGCCAGAGTTGTGGCTGGGGTTTGGGCAGATCTTCTTCCAACCGTCAGAGGCGCTTAAGCTGATCCTGGTCGCATTCCTGGCTAGCTATCTCGGCGAAGAATTTCCTGTGATGAACACTTTCAGCCAACCTGGACGCCTTCGACTGTGGCTGCCGGTCCGCATCTTTGGGCCGATTTTGCTGATGTGGGGGCTGTGTGTTGTGCTGCTGGTGTGGCAGCGCGATCTGGGAACGGCGGCGCTGTTTTTCCTTGTGTTTTCACTGCTGCTGTACGTCGCCAGCGGACGCATTCTCATTTTCATCAGTGGAATGGCGCTGATGTTGATTGCAGGCTATGTCGCCTATCTGCTGTTTGATGTAGTGCAATCCCGGGTCGATATCTGGCTCAACCCCTGGCCGGAAGCAAGCAACCGCGCCTTCCAGATCGTCCAGAGCCTGATGGCCTTCAGCGCTGGCGGCATCTTTGGCGAAGGCATAGGTCAGGGCGTACCGACGTATGTACCCGTTGTCCACTCAGATTTTGTCATTGCCGCCCTGGCCGAAGAATGGGGGCTTCTCGGCGTGCTGACTGTCATCGCAGCGGTTGCGCTGCTGATCGTGCGCGGTACACGTTCCGGACTCATCCACAGTGAGCGGCCATTTCATGTGTTGTTAGCCAGCGGTTTAAGCCTGATGCTCGGCGTTCAGAGCCTGCTCATCATGGCCGGCACCCTAAAGCTCTTGCCGCTGACCGGCGTCACGCTGCCCTTCTTGAGCTATGGTGGCAGTTCGCTGGTGGTGAGTTTCATCATGGTCGGTCTGTTGATCCGGCTTTCGGGGGACAAGGGCTAGCATGACCTTTACACGTCAGATCAACTACCTTATCGCAGGCTCTTTGGTGCTGTTGATTGTCATCGGCGGTGCCGCATCGTACTGGGCCATCACGGGACCTGAGGGCATCCTCACCCGCGAGGATAATCCCCGACGCGTAGAAGCCGAAGCTGCGATCCGGCGTGGGAGCATCTATGATGCCACAGGTGTATTACTCGCGGAAACGCGAGTAACCGATACAGGTGCGTTAGAACGTCATTATTCCTATCCGGCGATGAACAGCGCGCTGGGTTATTTCAGCTTGCGGTACGGTACAGGCGGCGCGGAAGCGGCCTACAACGATATCTTACGTGGAGAAACGCTGCCCCTTACCTGGGAACGTCACTGGGAACAGAACGTCCTGCATCGACCTGGGGTGGGTTCAGATGTGCAGCTTACATTGCGTCACGAGATTCAACAGGCCGCAGCAGGTGCGCTCCAGGGGCAGCGAGGGGCAGCGGTCGTCCTGCGCGTGCCCGATGGCGCGATCCTTGCTCTGGTAAGCCAGCCCACATTCGATCCTAATACTTTAGACACCAATTGGGCGGATCTGATCGCTGCTGAAGATACCCCGTTTTTTAACCGGGCGCTGCAAAGTCGTTATCAACCCGGCGGCACAATCCAGACACTGCTGCTCGCACTCGCTACGCTCACCAATACCGATATTAACGCCGTCTACATGGATGCCGACCGCGTTTTAGAAGTAGACGACCTAAGCGTTGGCTGCACTGAGCAACCGCCTCAATCAGAACTCACCCTGCGGCAGGCTTACGCTTACGGCTGTCCTGCACCGTTCTTAGAGCTGGCGGAAGCGCTGGGTGCGACCCGGCTCAATCAGTTCTTCTCAGGTATCTATCTGGATCAACTCCCAATAATGGCCGGATTCGTACCAGAGGTGCGCCAGAACGGCGCTGCACTGCCCTTCACCGACCCGATCCAGCAGGCTGCAGATGTCATCGGCCAGAGCCAGTTTACGCTCAACCCGCTGACGCTGGCAGGTATGGCTGCAGCAATCGCCGGTAATGGCAACGTCCCGGCACCTTACGCTCTGGCAGCAACTCGTCCCCCGGGCGGCGATTGGCACACGTTTACGCCGGATCAGGCCTCAACGCCCTTGCTTACAAATGAGGCCGCACGACGCCTGCGCGAGATCATGACCACCAGCCTGCCAGAAGGTGCCGCACGTGCAGCATCGCGGCCAGACCTGAGCATCGGTGGGCAAGCCGCCCTGGCCTACACGGGAGAAGAAACACTGGCATGGTTCATGGGATTTGCCCCGATCACAGACGATCAGGCGCTGGCGATCGCATTAGTCATCGAGCAGAGCAGCGAACCAGCACAGGCAGCCCGGCTCGCCGGAGATATTCTGGAAGTTGGCGTGGATGTGCTTGCTCCTGAGTAGCACAATCATCCCCCTGACATTTGCAGACCGGGTGCAGGAGAGCGCGCCTGCTCCATATCTGCCAGGGTTGCCTCTACCTCAGGCGTGAATAGACGCTGTCGGAAGATCAGCACAACAAACAAGCCGACAAGCACACGCAGCCACTTGTGAAAGAAGCTCTGGACCAGCGCCACTGCTGCAGCCATTGTCGGCGTCAGTTCAGGATGATCGGGGGCAACAAAGGCAAGCAGCATCCCCACATTCGACAATTCGGTGACGCCTGCGCCATTTGGCACAAAACTCAGCGCCCCAATCGCTGAGGAGACGCCAACGATAAATCCCGATTTCAGAAAAAGGCTCCAGCTCGGTTCGATACCAAAGCCAAGCAGCACCACAAACAGGCTCAGTACGCTCGGCAGATAGACACCCACACCAACGATGGTCATTGGGATGACATGACGTAAGCTGAAGATTTCACGACTACTCTCATAAAAGTGCATCAGCGGTTCGTATAGGCGATTAAGCAGTGGTAGTCTCCGCAGGAGTGACAGGAAGAAATACGCCAGCGGCTTTATCTGTATAACGACCAACCCCGCTGCCAGCAAACCCGCAGAACTGAAAATGATCGCCCGGCTGAGCTGGTCGTAGTCGATACCGTTATAGGCCCCAAGCGCGAGTGCATCGCCAGCCAGCAGCAGAACACCAACCAGAATGACGATAACCGCCAGACCATCGACGACACGCTCTGCGATGACAATCGGCGCGCTGCGGACAACTGGAACACCTGTCTTCACCTTGAGCACTGCTGACTTCAACAGCTCGCCCGCCTTGCCAGGGCTAACCACCATGGTGAACCCCGCCACCTGAATGAGAATGCTGTCGAGAAGACTGAGTTTATCGCGGGCACCAACCACACCGAGGTAGTAATGCCATTCCACCCAACGAAAGAACATCACCATTACCTGCAGGCCGATCAGAGGCAAAACCAGCACGAGGGCAAACTGCGCCAATTGCTCCCAGACGTCAGCACTGCTGAGCTGCAATTGGCTATCTGCTATGACAAGAAACGCAATATAAATGCCAAGCGCGATGATAAGCCCCAGAAAGATCTGCTGGCGGAGTTTGCGCATGTTGGATGAACTCCCAATATTCCTGATAGTATCAAGAAACAATGACGTCACAACTTGCGCATTTTAGCACAGCGACCGCCTCAGAATAGGTAAAGCAGCGGTTGAACGCCCGGCATCAGCCACGAGAACCAACATTAACCGGACTAGAATACTGATCGTAATGAGAAAAACAGGTGTACGAAGCGCGGCCAGCTTGCGCTATACTGGCCCGCATCGTGCGAAACAAGTCATCTATGTCGTTGCTGTGAGACAGGAATCAAACGCATGAGTCTTCCTCACGATACCGAAACGCGCATGCCGCGCGTCGGCGCCCCTTACCGGCAGGAGCTGCAGGCACCACCACGCCTCTTGCTATATGGCGTCATCAGTCTGTTTATCCTGGTGATTATTGGTGCCATCGCCGGCGTGCTGATCTTCCGAGACGTCCTGCGCCCCAGTCAGCAGCAGCGCGTACTGGAAGTCGCACCCTTTATGCGCAGCTTCCTCGCACCCACGCCAATCGGCGGTGTGCTGCCAACCGCTGTACCCGATGAAGACGATGCCGCCACAGCGCGCGATCTGCTCAATCTGAGCCTGCCCGACGCCGTCGTGACACCTGCCGGTACAACCCGTGAAGAAACAGAGAATACCGACACGTCTGCTGACGGTGCATCAGCACCGGCAGACAGCACACCCGCGCCCGAAGCCACACCCGAAGAAGCTGTCCCGGTCGCAAATACGCCCACACCCACGCCGGAGCCCAGCCCCACGCCAGCGCCATCCCCCACGCCGACAGAACCGCCCGCAACCGGCGGTGGCACAACAGACACATCAAGTGCAGCCGTAGTTTCTGAACCCGCGCGCACTGTCGCCGAGACGGGATTACAGCTCAGCTCGCTGCCAACCAGCAGTCGCCTGTTCGGTCTGGTATGGCATCAGCAGACGTGGAATAACTGCGGTCCAGCCACGCTGACGACCGCCCTCAGTTATTATGGCTGGCAGCGCGATCAATCCTACGCAGGTGATATTCTGAAGCCCAACCGTGATGACAAAAACGTAAGCCCGGATGAACTGGCCCGCTTCGTCGAGGAATACACGGACCTGAACGCTGTCGTGCGGATGGGTGGCAACGTCAACACGCTGCGCGCACTGCTCGCCAACGACTATCCGGTCATCATCGAGCGCGGCATGGTCTTTGAAGCCTATGATTGGCTTGGACACTATCAGACGCTGGTCGCCTATGACGATGCATCGCAGCTCTTCTTCGCCTATGACAGCTTCTTAGGTACCGGAGAAAGTGAAAGCGGCATCGCGCAGGGTTACCGTGAAGTCGATGCGGACTGGCGCACCTTCAATCGCACGTTCATCGTCATCTATCCACCACAGGACGAAAACCGCATTATGGAAATCCTGGGGCCGCTCGCCGATGAGGAGCAAGCAGCCACCATCGCTTTTGAGACGGCCCAGCAAGAGGCAGATACCAACCCGGATGACGGCTTCGCCTGGTTCAACATGGGCACATCACTGGTCGCTTTAGGACGCTATCAGGAAGCGGCCAATGCGTTCGCGCTGGCGCGTCGTTACGAATTACCCTGGCGTATGTACTGGTACCAGTTTGGGCCGTTCCGTGCCTACTACGAAGCAGGTCGCTATGATGAGGTCCTGACACATGCCGAGACGATCCTCACACAGGCAGAAGAACTGGAAGAAGCGTATTATTGGCGCGGGCGCGCTTATGCCGCCCGTGGTGAAACAGCCCGAGCAGCCAGCGAATACCGTCGTGCACTGAGCTACAACCCGAACTTCTCTGCCGCCCGTCAGGCACTCGATAACATGAGCTGAGGCACATCGTATGACCGCACTCGAACCAGCACCGGGCGAGCTGACCCCGGATGAAGTCGTCAAACGCAAAGAAACCTCGCCTGATCTGGGACGAAAGCTGGCGTTTTCGACGCTGATCGTCGCGCTGGGCTTCGGCGGGGCGAAAGTCATCAGTCTGGTTCAGACGGTCATTATCGCCCAGGTGTTTGGCGTAGGGGCGGAATGGGACGCCTTCGTCACGGCCAACCGCATCCCTGAATTGATCTTCACGCTGATTTCAGGTGGTGCGCTTTCACACGCATTCATCCCGATATTCAGTAGCTATCTGGCACGTAAAGATCGCCCTAGCGCGTGGCACATCGCCAGCCATGTGATCAACTTCATGTTTACGGTGACCTTGATGGTCAGTGCCCTCGTCTTCCTGATCGCGCCGTGGCTGGTTGCAAATGTAGTCGCGCCAGGCTTTACGCCGGCACAGGTGGAGCAGACCGCACAACTCATGCGGATTCTGCTCCTCAGTACGCTTATCTTCTCCATCAGCGGCATCTGCATGGGGATTCTGCACAGCCATAATCACTTCCTGCTGCCTGCGCTCTCGCCCATCATGTTCGACGTAGGCATCCTCTTCGGCGTGATTGCCTTACTGCCCATCTTTGGCGTTACGGGAATTGCACTTGGTGCGGTTTTCGGTGCGGCACTGCATCTGGGCGTCCAGATACCAGGACTAATCCATTATCGGGCGCGCTGGTGGCCGCAGTTGGGTCTCCGTAATCCTGACCTCTGGCGTGTCATCCGGCTGATGCTGCCCCGTGTCGCAGGGCTGGGCGTCTTCAGCCTGAATTTCCTGATCATGAACAATATTGCTTCACGACTGGGCACAGGCTCCGTCTCTGCGCTCGACTGGGGCTGGCGGCTCATGCAGATTCCGCAGACACTGATCGGCACTGCGATGGGCACAGTCATCTTTCCAACACTAGCCGCGTACAGCGAAGTCGGCGACGAACTCAACAAGCGCGGCGCGATGTCAGCCGCACTGCGCTTCATCCTGATTGCGAGCATCCCGTCAGCCGTGGGCCTGATTGTGATCGGTCAGCCGCTCATCAGCCTGCTGGAACGCGGTGCATTTGACGCGTCGGCCTCGGCACTGGTCTACAGCACGCTCCGCGCTTTTACGCTGGGTCTGATCGTACACTCGGCGCTGGAAGTGGTCGCACGCAGCTTCTATGCGGATAAAGACACGCTGACGCCTCTCTGGGCCGCACTGGGCGGTGCAGGGATCAATCTGGTGTTATCGTTCGTTCTCAGCGACGTAAACACCGTGGACCAACTGAGCGCCTACAACGCCGCAATTGCGCTGTGGCCTATCAACAGCGTGCAGCCATATGTCGGCAACGTCAGCGGCCTGGCTCTGGCGAATTCATTCGGTGTCATGTTTGAGGTGCTGTTCCTGCTGTGGGTGCTGCGCCGTCGGTGGCATGGCATCCAGGAGAATGTGCTGGCGCAGGCCGTCGTCAAGACGCTGGCGGCCAGCCTGGTAATGGCGGTGGCCGTCGTCGGCGTTGAACTCGTGTGGCTGCGCTTCGCGCCAGGTGGCGGGCTGCTACTGACGATTGGACTGGTCGGCACACAGACAGTTGTCGGGATCGTCGTCTTCTTTGGGACAGCGCTAGTGCTGCGTATGAGCGAACTGAACGATCTGTTCCGGCTGGTATTGCGACGGCAGCCTGATGCTGCGCTGGCCTCGCTTGGCGAACAGACGAAGTAAGGACATTCAATGAGTATTGAAATTCGTCAACTGACGCTCGGCCTGGCCGCTACTAATGCTTATATCATAGGCGATACCAAGACAGGCGACGCAGTGCTGATCGACCCAGTTGATGACGCACCCCGCCTCAAGGCGGCTGCTGACGAGGCTGGATGGACGATAAAGCTAATTCTGGCGACTCATGCTCACTTCGATCATATTCTTGCAAGCAAGGCTGTGAAGGACCTCACAGGTGCGCCATTCGCCATTCACGCTGATAGCCTGCCTTTTCTGGAAACACTGGCACAGCAAGGGTCGCTGTTCGGCCTTCCCCCCTTCCCGGAAGCCGCAAAGCCAGACCGTCTACTCACCAGCCAACGCGAGACGCTCACCGTGAGTGGCATAACGCTGGAAACGCTCTACACACCTGGCCATGCGCCCGGTCACATTAGTTTCTATCTTCCCTCTGAGAAGATCGTCTTTGCAGGTGACACGCTCTTTGCGGGCAGCATCGGTCGTACGGACCTGCCCGGTGGCGATCACGGCGTACTGATGCGCAGCATCATAGAGGTGCTGCTGCCTCTCGGTGATGATGTTCAGGTATTCGCCGGACATATGGGCCGCACGACGATCGGACGAGAACGACAGACGAACCCCTGGATCATCGATTTTGGCGTGGGCAGGTCCTGAGTGCGGATTCTGTTTCTTTTTCTCGATGGCGTTGGTTTAGGAGATGACGACCCTTCACTGAATCCCTTCGTCATTGCTGAACTGCCGACACTGCACAGTCTGACACATGGTCAGCGCTGGCTGCGTGGTATTGGGGAGCAGATCACTGAACGTGCGACATTTCTGCCTGTTGATCCGCGGTTGGGTGTACCTGGCCGCCCCCAGAGTGGCAGTTCACAGGCCGTCATTCTGACCGGGCAGAATGTACCGCAGGCACTTGGTCGCCACTATGGTCCGAAGCCAGATGCAACCATACGCGAGCTGTTGACAGAGGATAATCTCTTTCGTCGGCTGCGGGCACAGGGCAAGCGCACCGCCCTGATCGACGGTTATCCACCCGGGCTGCTGGCGAGCATCGAGCGAGGCAAGACGCTGCCGTCCAGCATCCAGTATGCGGCAATTGCCAGCGGTCAGGATCTCTTCACTGCCGAAGATGTCCGTCAGGAGCGGGCCATCACTGCGGAGTGGACCGGTGACGAGTGGCACACCCATCTGAACATCACCGATGTGCCACGCTACACGCCGTATGAAGCGGGCCGTCAAATCGTGACGCTGGCACAGGCGTATGACTTTGCCTTTCATTCGCACTGGCTGACGGACTATGTTGGTCATCGTGGGCCTTTTGATTTCGCTGTACAGTTGTTAGAACGCTTTGACGGCGTTCTGCGCGGCGTCCTCGACGCATGGGAAGATGACGCTGGACTCGTCATCATCACCAGTGACCACGGCAACCTGGAACATATCGGCAGCCGCCAGCACACCGAGAACGATGTTCCGGCGGTCATCATCGGTAAACGCCACCGCGAGTTTGCGGCAGGTCTGCGTACATTGATGGATTTCGCGCCGCGCATCCAGCATATGCTGCTCAACGAAACGGATTAAGCACTGCATGGATCAGCAAACCGTGCCAGACGAAGCACTCAGTTTGCGCGCCATCCTGACATTGACAGTAACGCGCCTCATCATCGATATGACGCGGCGTTTCGTCTATCCATTCGTCGGGCCAATTGCCAGCCAGCTTAATGTTGCAGCCAGTAGTGTTCAGAATGTGTTAGCGCTTCAGGCGGGGGCCGGCATCAGCAGCCCGCTTTTCGGCACACTGGCGGAGCATTTCGGCCATAAGCGGGTAATGATGGGCTGTCTGGTGATGATGCTGGTCGCCAGCCTGATCGCTATTGCAGCGCCCTCGTTCACGATATTCGCGCTGGTGATGATGGTCTGGGGACTCGGGAAAATCATTTTTAACCCGACGATGCAGGCCTATGTTGGCGCGATTATCCCTTACAACCGACGCGGACGGGCACTCGGCATTATCGAATTGAGCTGGGCCGGGTCGCTGTTTGTTGCGGCACCACTGGCCGGCTTCTTCCTGGAACGCAGTGGACTACAAGCCCTTTTCGTGGTTTTCGCCGTGCTGCTCGTGACTGCACTGCTGCTGATGTGGCGTGTCCTACCCAGGGCCAAGCAACCCGCCGACCACAAGCCACGCAGCCTCAACCCTCTGGTCGGCTGGCGCGTGTTGTTCCGGCCTCACGCCAGCGCGGGGCGTGCTGCCCTCCTCTATTCACTGACGCTTGTTGCTGCAAATGAATTGTTCTTCATCAACTACGGCCTGTGGATGCAGGATCGCTTCGATCTGGAACTGGTCGCACTCGGTACAGTGACCATTGTAGTCGCCGTCGCGGAGATGGTTGGGGAGTTCGTGGTCATCGGCCTGGCGGATCGACTGGGCAAGCGTCGTCTGGCGCTGTTCGGCGCATTGGGGGCCGCCGTAAGTTATGCAGTACTGCCACAGCTCGCTTACAGCCTGCCAGTCGCGCTGGTTGGACTTTTCTTCATGTTCCTGTGTGTAGAAACAGCCATTGTCGCTTCATTTCCCCTGTTTACCGAAGTGCTGCCCACAGCGCGCACCATCCTCATGAGCGCCAACGCCGGATCTCACTCTCTGGGCCGGATGGTGGGTGCGGCACTGGGCGGCGCGATCTTCGCCGCTACGGGCGACTTCGTCCTGATTGGCACAATCGCGTTGGTCGTCGGCGCGATCGCGTTTTTGGCGATGTGGCGCGGCATCACTGAACTAAGCGACGCAGGTGCCACATTGTAAACGACAGAAGGTATAGAATGTCCACGTCTTGACGTTGACAAATCGCTCGCTTACAATTCACTCTTCACGCAGGGATACAAGGGTCAACATGTTCGAGAGTTTAAGCCAGCGTCTGCAGAACGCTTTTGAAAGCCTGGGACGCGGTGGTGTCGTCACGGAAGACGATATCAAGAGTGCGATGCGCGAAGTGCGCATGGCACTCCTGGAAGCGGACGTCGCACTACCGATTGTCAAGGATTTCGTAAGCCGTGTGCGCGAACAAGCGCTCGGTGCGGAAGTACATAAACGACTGCGCCCGCATGAACAGGTCATCAAGATCGTTCATGATGAGCTGATCACAACGCTGGGTGAACCCGGACGGCTGAACTTCTCTGGAAGCACCAAACCGCACGTCATCATGATGATCGGTTTGCAAGGCTCCGGTAAGACGACATCAGCCGCGAAGCTGGCCATGTACCTGCGTAAAGAAGGCCGTCAGCCCTTCCTCGTTGCTGCGGATACCTACCGTCCAGCCGCGGTCGATCAGTTGGTTACCCTCGCCAAACAGGTCGGCATCTCTTACTACGAGGAAGGTGTACGTGCCACACCGCCCGATATCGCGAAACGCGGTCTTCAGGCTGGTAAAGAAGCAGGCGCGGCTGTGGTCGTCATCGACACTGCCGGGCGACTGCAAATCGATGAGCAGCTCATGACCGAGTTGGTGGAGATCAAGCGGCGCACCCAACCTGCGGAGGTGCTGTTGGTCGCCGATGCCATGACCGGTCAGGAAGCCGTCAACATCGCAACGGGCTTCAATGAGCGTGTCGGCATCACAGGTCTGATCCTGACTAAGGTCGATGGTGATGCCCGCGGTGGTGCTGCTCTCTCAATGCGATCTGTGACAGGCGTGCCGATAAAGTTCATGGGTACCGGGGAGAAAGTCAGCCTGGATACCTTTGAGATCTTCCACCCGGATCGCATCGCAGATCGTATCCTGGGTATGGGCGACATGATGACGCTCATCGAAAAGGCGGAGCAGCTTTACGAAGAAGAAGAAGCCCTGCGTCTCCAGAAGAAGATGATGGAGAACAAGTTTACGCTGCAGGACTTCCTTGATCAGCTCCGCAAGATCAGAAGCATGGGCCCTATTGGTAAAGTTCTAGGCATGCTGCCCGGCATGAGCCGTCTGCAGACCGAAGGCGCACTCGATAACGAAGAGGTCGAAAAGCGCATTCGTAAAGTCGAGGCCATCCTCAACAGCATGACCATCGAAGAACGCGAACGGCCCAAAATCCTGGATGCCAGCCGCAAAAAGCGCATCGCGCGCGGCAGTGGTGTCGAGGTGCGGGACGTCAATGATGTTATCAAACAGTATCGCCAGATGCAGAAAATGATGGATCAACTGCGCAAAGGGCGATTTCCAAAGATCCCCGGCCTACCTGATGGACTGGGGCTGTAGTTTCGTACGCTTTCAAATCCGTTAATGAGCCAGCGTGCCGCCATCGGCCGCGTCTGAGCAGGAAGATAATCCAGGAGCAGCAAGTCAAATGGTCAAAATTCGCCTGAATCGCGTCGGCCTGAAGAAACAGCCGAGCTACCGTATCGTCGTCAGCGACAGCCGACGCCCGCGTGATGGTAAGTACATCGAGATTATCGGCCACTACAACCCACGCACGCGCCCTTCAACCTATGTCGTCAAGGAAGATCGTGCACTGTACTGGCTGAGCGTTGGCGCTCAACCAACCGAATCGGTCGAGTCAATCTTTAAGCACACAGGCACCATGGATCGCTTCCAGCGCCTGAAGGCCAACGAAGCCACTATTGAAGAACTCGTCGCTGAGTGGGAAGCAGAGCCACGCGAACTGCCCAGCCCGCAGACTAATCACCCCGCGCCGGAAGCGGGCAAGTCAAAGATCAAGGCCCGTGAAGCAGCGCGTGCCGCCGCCGAAGCTGAAGCAGCTGGCGAAACCGAATCGTAATTTCGTTTGCCTGTTGGCAGACTCCAACTTTCAGTGAGGAACGCCCTATGTCAGAAGAAGCTTTTGTCCGCTATATTGCGGAAAACCTGTGCAATGATGTGGATGCGATTGCCGTGAAGCAGCGCGAAGCCGGCCGCACATCCGTTGTCGAACTCAAGGTCGCTTCAGAAGACATGGGGCGTGTCATCGGTAAGAATGGCCGCGTCGCCAATGCGATGCGCACCCTGCTGCGCTCTATGAATGATAACCAGGATCGCCGCATCATCCTGGAAATCGAGTAAGCGGCTCTTCTCTCAAAATGACACGAACTGACCAGACTGAGCCGCATTATCTCGTCCTCGGGAAAATTGAACGTCCGCATGGCGTGCGCGGCGAAATCCGCATGCGTATCATGACGGACTACCCGGAGCGCCTGCGTGACCTCAAGCAGGTCTATCTGGGTACTGACCCTCACAAGGAAGAAGCCCGCCTCTACACCATCGACACGCTGCGCTTTCATCAGGGGAACGCACTACTAAGATTCAAAGAAACAACTGACCGCAACGATGCCGATCTGCTGCGCGGCCTTTTGGTCATGATCGACCTGGCCAACGCCGTACCGCTCGAAGATGATGAGTTTTATCTGTATCAGATCATCGGCGCGACAGTCATCACAGATGAGGGCCAAACCCTGGGCACGGTTAAGGATGTGATCGAGACCGGGGCGAACGATGTGTACGTGCTTAAAAGCCCCGATTATGGTGAACTCCTCATCCCGGTTCACGATGAGACGCTGCTGGATGTTGACGTCGATGCCAGACAGATCACGGTCAGGCTGCCTGAGGGTCTCCTCCCGGGTGAAGCTGACGAAGCATAAGCCATTCACATGCAACTGCATTTCTTCGGTTTGGACCTTGCTTGACAAGCTGTAATGTCGCCTTTATGCTGAGTCCATAACGGCAATACCGCCACATCAAAGAACAGTCTGGATAGGCCCGTTGGACGAACGCCTCTACTGGCACGCCTTCAATCAGGTACCGCACATCGGCGCAGCCCGTATCCAACAACTAGTGACGACATTTGGTTCGCTAAGCATCGCGTGGCAAGCCAGTGAATCAACGCTGCGTCGCTCTGGATTGAGTGCGAACGCACTCTCCGCGCTGCTGACAAATCGCAGTCGCCTCGACCTCGCTGCGGAAGAGGCAAAGCTGCAGCGTCTGGGCGTGCGACTGATGATCCATACAGACGCCGATTACCCCCAGGACCTGGCACGCGTAAACGACGCACCGGCCGTGCTCTACGTGCGTGGATGTCTCCTACCTGAGGATAATCTGGCACTTGCGATCGTCGGTACGCGTCGAGCGACGCGCTATGGCAGAGACGCTGCACAGACGATCGCGCGTCAGCTAGCGTCAAGGGGCGTGACGATCGTATCCGGGCTGGCGTTAGGGATCGACACTGCGGCACATGAGGGCGCCCTAGAGGCAGGTGGACGCACGATCGCCGTGTTGGGCAGCGGGATCGACGTCACTTATCCACGCGAGAACAGCAGCCTTGCTGAGCGCATCACGGATAACGGAGCGCTAATCACAGAGTTCCCACCCGGTACACCACCGACCGGTCCGAACTTCCCGAGGCGCAATCGGATTCTAAGCGGCCTCTCGCTGGGCGTGCTGGTCGCTGAAGCGCCGATTCAGTCCGGCGCGCTCATCACCGCTGAGACTGCCCTAGATCAGGGTCGCGAGGTATTCGCAATCCCGGCGAATATCTTCAACAAAATGGGCCAGGGATGCAACAGGCTCATTCAGGAGGGGGCAACGCTGGTCATGCACGCCGGCGACATTCTGGATGCTCTTAACATCGCCTATGTGCGTGTTACAACGCGTCATACAACTGAACAGGCTGCGCCAGACTCAGATTTTGAGCGGCAGATACTGACGCTGCTTGAAAACGACCCTATTCACATTGATGATCTGATCCGTAAATCAGGTCTGGCGGCAGAGCAGGTCAGTGCCGCGTTGGTACTCCTGGAATTAAAGGGGCTTGCACAAACGAATGGGCCTATGGAATACTCGCGGACGCGGTGAAACCCGATTACTCGGGGACAACGTGTCAGGGGAAGTAGGCCACATCAAGTTCACTTCGCAGCAAAACCGTTTTGGCTTATCTTTTGAGGAAGTTCTGTTCCTATGCAAAACTATTACGCTTTAATCCTCGCTGGAGGCGGTGGGACGCGCCTGTGGCCCATGAGCCGCAAAGCCACGCCCAAACAACTCCTACCCTTGATTGATGATATGTCCATGTTCCAGATGAGCGTGCGTCGCCTGCAGCCGCTCTTCCCACCGGAGCGCATCTACGTCGTGACAGGTCAGAACTATGTCGAAGCCATGCAGGCACAGGTGCCGGAACTACCAGCAGAGAATTTCATCGTCGAGCCATACGGCCGCGATAGCGCCGCTGCAACGGGGCTAGCGGTCGCCGTTATTCACAAGCGCGACCCTCAGGCCGTTATCGCCATCCTGACAGCAGATCATCATATCGGACGTCAGGACCGGTTTCGCGATGTACTTGTCGCTGCTGAACAGATCGCGCAGGAGGGTTACATCGTCACTTTAGGGATTTCACCCTCATTCCCGGCGACAGGTTTCGGCTATATCCAGCAGGGCGAAGCGCTGGGCGAGCAGAACGGGTTCACCTACCACCGGGCACTGCGCTTTACGGAAAAGCCGGATGTCGTAAGAGCGACCCAGTTCGTCGCGTCTGGCGAGTACAGCTGGAACTCTGGCATGTTCATCTGGAGTGCAGCAACGGCCCAGGCGGAGTTCCAGAGCCAGCAACCAGAAATGCACAAACTCTTCGCAGATTTGGAATCTGCGGTTGACACGCCGGATTATCCGCGTAAGTTAGAAGAAATCTGGCCACAACTGAAGAAAACGTCGCTTGACTTCGCCATTATGGAAGGCGCGCAGCGCATGGCGGTCATCCCGGTAGACATCGGCTGGAGCGATGTGGGGACGTGGGAGGCACTCTTCGATGTGGTACCACAGGATCGCTATGGTAATTGCAAGCGCGGAACTACACCCAAGCCACACATCACTTTGTACACCCGCGATACACTTGTCTTTGCAGATAAACTAACTGTCACTATCGGTGTCGAAGACATGATTCTGGTCGAGACCGACGACGCGATCCTGCTTTGCCATAAGGACCGCAGCCAGGACCTGCGCGAAGTTGTCAATTACTTGCGCGAAAACGGTTATGAGGATTATCTTTGATCCAGGGCTAATCGCCTGTGATGAGTGCTGATCCTGGCCAGCATCCATAACCAGCAAGCCAGCAAATCAGAGGACAGAGCATGACAGAACCCATGCACGGCTACTGCATGAAATGCAAGTCAAAACAAGAGTTGAACGACACCCAGGCCGTCTACACCCGGTCGGGTGCACCTGCCACACAGGGCGTTTGTTCCGTGTGCGGTACAAAAGTCTTCGTCATGGGCCTGACGCCCGCACATGAGGGTATTCCCAAGCCTGAAGTAACCGAAGCCCCTAAACGCAAGAAGACGAAGAGCAAATCCAAGAGCAAAACCCAGCGTGCGGATGCAACGTCCAAAAGTGGGAAGAAGAGCCGCAAAAAATCCATCGGCAAGTTGGTGATCGTCGAATCACCTGCAAAGGCGCGCAGCATCACAAGCTACCTGGGCAGCGGCTATACCGTGATGGCTTCTAAGGGGCACGTGCGTGATTTACTGGTCACGCAGCTCTCCGTTGATGTGGATAACGATTTTGAGCCAAAGTATCGCGTGCCTAACGATAAGCGTCAGGTCGTGAAAGCGCTCAAAGAAGCTGTCGATAACGCTGAAGAAGTCTATCTCGCAACGGACCCTGATCGCGAAGGCGAAGCGATTGCCTGGCATTTGATTGCCGCCACGGAACTATCGCAGGAAGATGCTCGCCGCGTCACATTCAACGAGATCAACCGCGATGCCGTGCGCGAGTCGTTTCTGCAGGCACGTGACATTGACATGAATCTGGTTAACGCTCAGCAAGCACGCCGCATTCTGGATCGGCTTGTTGGCTACAACATCACAGAATTACTGTGGGATAAGGTCCGTAACCGCCTATCCGCTGGTCGTGTGCAAAGTATTGCGTTGCGTCTGGTTGTTGATCGCGAACGTGAAATCGACGCATTCAACCCTGAAGAGTACTGGACGATTGAAGCCGAATTAGGCAAACAGCCGACCAACGGCCACATCCCGGATGAGACTTTTGTGGCACGTCTTGCACGCATACACGATCAGGACGTCTCGCTGTCTTCGGAAGCCGAGGTGACGCCGCACGTTGAACTGCTGGAAAAGAGCCAATTCGTCGTCAGCGACGTAAAGACGGGTACCCGTCGCCGCAAGCCGGCTGCGCCCTTTACAACCAGCACTCTGCAGCAGGAAGCCTCACGCCGCCTGGGCTTTAACGCCCGGAGGACGATGGTCGCGGCCCAGCAATTGTATGAAGGTGTTGAGCTCGATGGTGGCGAGATCTTTGGTCTTATCACCTATATGCGTACCGACAGCGTGAATATCTCGGCGCAGGCCCAGGCAGAAGCACGACAATACATCATCGACACATACGGCCCAGAGTATTCGCCGGAAACGCCACCGACCTACAAAACCCGTGCGAGAAGCGCGCAGGAAGCTCACGAAGCCATTCGCCCGACAAGCGTGCTGCGCCATCCCCTGACGCTCAAAAAAGCACTGACTGCGGCAGGACGCGATCTTTTCAGAATGTATCAGCTCATCTGGGAACGGTTCGTCGCCAGCCAGATGGAAAACGCGGTATATGACACTGTCCGCGTTGAAATCAACGCCGGGCCTGATGAACGCAACATGCCCTACCTGTTGCGCGCATCAGGAAGTCGGATTCGCTTCCGTGGTTTCCTGGCAGTTTACGAGGAGAGCCGAGACGAGGATGACAAATCGCCCGACGATGACCGTATGCTGCCCGAACTCAGTGCTGATGAGCTGCTGCGCCTCGTGCAGATGCTGCCACAGCAGCACTTCACTCAACCGCCGCCACGCTATACCGAAGCTTCGCTGGTGCGCACGCTGGAAGACTACGGGATCGGACGTCCGAGCACCTATGCACCCACTGTCGCCGTCATCCAGGACCGCGACTATGTAACCAAGGAAGACAAGCGTCTCGTCCCTACGGATACCGGCAAAGTCGTCAGTGACCTGCTGGTGAAATACTTCCCGGAGGAAATGGACTACCAGTTCACGGCACGCCTTGAAGACCAGCTTGATGATATTGCTGAAGGCGACGGCGAATGGCAGCCCTTCATGCACGACTTTTATGGGCCGTTCGAACAGCGGCTGCGCCACGCTCGGTCGAATATGCCCCAGATGAAGCAGGAAGAATACACAGGGAGAAAATGCCCTGCCTGTGGCGACGGCGATCTCGTCATCAAATATGGTCGTTGGGGCAAATTCATCGGATGCAGCAACTACCCTGAATGTCGCCATACCGAGCAGTACCTGGAGTACATCGGTGTGCCCTGCCCCACCTGTGGCGACACACACGATGGCCAGGTCGTTGAGTTGAAGACGAAGCGCGGGCGGACTTTTTACGGTTGCTCACGCTATCCTGACTGTGAGTACAAATCCTGGAACCGTCCAGGCACTCAAAACGAAGCCGAAAAAGCACAGGAAGATGGTCAGCTGCAAGAGGAAGCCTCTTGATTATCCTCACCGTTCAGTGATCTCGACGACAAGAAGGGCGCCTGTGACGCCCTTCTCTGTTGTCCTGTCGCCTGTCACGATGCTTCATACAACAGTAATTCTTATTTTGCGCTCCGCTTGTCATCCATATATACTGGTGTGAACAGGCGTCCTTTTCAAAAAGGGTGTCACTCTTTCATCACGCCTGTACTATAACGCTAACAATCGCCTTTGGCGCACTCACTGCCTACCTGGAAAGGCTGCGAAACGATGAGTTTCTTACGCAGGAATCAGGATAAAGACACTGCACAGGCAACGCCAATGCCTCAGCAGCCACCGCCGAAACCCGTGGCGAACACGGATGAAGGCGGGAATATTTTCACCCGCTTCCGTGATTGGCTGGTAGGCACCTATAATGGCGTAGTGCGCGTCGTACTTGGGCCCAGCCTGCCCAGCCGTGGAACGATCTTCGCGCTGATCCTCGGTATGATTATCGGGATGTTCTGGGCGTACCTGGTGCGACCTGTACAGTGGGCAGGGGGCAACCCTAATCGTCTGAATCAGGCGGCCCAGGATCAGTGGCTGAAGATGGCCGCTGTTGGCTTCGACCAGGATACCTTCTACGACGCCGACCAGACAGCAATTCTCCTTAATCAGGTCGAAGATCCAATCGCGAACCTGCAGCGGTTGGTCGAGGAGGCCACACCCGGCACCGCGGATTACAATGCACTCGTAACTTTGCTGGAAGGCATCTCTGGCTTTGAATTGCCCGGTACACCTTCACCACAGCCACCATCGGTGCTGGAACAGGCCATCGACATTCTGCTGCCATTGATATTGTTCACCGTGATCTTCATGATCATTGTGATCGTATGGCGCTTACTGATCCAACCGAACATCGTCGGCCCTATGCAGGACCGAGTTCGCATGGCGCGCGATCCGGAGTATGCAGCACAGCGTCAGCAGGCACAGGCTTCATTGAAGGCCATGCAACAGCAGCGCCAGATGATCGACCAGATGAAACGCCAGACGGTCGCAGATGCTGAGCTTGGTCAACCCGTCATGCAGTCACTCTCAATCTTCAAGCGCAACCTGCCCTATGATGATTCTAAGGAAATCGAGCGCGAAACAGCGAAAGGCAGTGACTTCCTGGGCCAGTGTGGTGCTGTACTTGCCGAAGCGTTCGATCCTGATCCGCTGGCGATTGAAATATGGATGTTTGATATGTCCACCCAGCAGGATCGTAAGAAAGTTTTCGTCACGCCCCAGGCCGCAAATGACCCCACCGTGCGCAGTCGACTTTCTGCCAGTGTCGAAAATCCCGCAACGGATATCGTCGTTGCACAGCCAGGTAATAGCCTGGTCATCGATTCAGACGCGCTGCGGCTGAAAGCAACCATTGCCGAAGCCAACATCGGCGCAGATGGTCGCTTCGACTCTGCCAACATCCAGTTGCAGGCATGGGCCAAGAACGCCCAGTCAGCACCTGCCGGCGCACCCGCGATGGGTATGGCCCAAACACCTCAGGCCAGTGCGCCGATGCCAACACCGGCTGCACAGCCGCAGTACACGCCTCCCACCTACAATCCACCGACCTATACGCCGCCGGCGACTCCGCAGGCGCCGCAGCCGCAGCCGCAGACACCGCAGCCTCTATCGCCCACACCACCCTGGCCACCGCAAAGCCGCCCACCCATGGACGGTGATACCGCACCAGCACCACCAGGCATGGGTATGCCGCGCCCAGGGGGCACCTTCCCGAGCATGGAAGAGATGGAAGATGAGGATGACGATCCGTTTGGCCTTTCGGGTGATTTCCGCCCTAGAAGCGGTTGACGTACGAACCACTGCTGAAATCAAACGGACCCCGCCATGGCGGGGTCCGTTGCATTCTCATCCGGAGACCAGCGTTATTCGATCGACTTGATCTTGAAGACGATTGTGCCGTTGGGCGTCTCAACACGAACCTTATCGCCTTTGCGATGGCCAAGCAGCGCTGAACCTATCGGGCTCTTCTGTGAGATACGGCCCTCACGCGGGTTTGCCTCAGCCGCGCCCACGATTGTGTACGTCTCGACATCGTCTGTGCCATCTTCAAAGATCGACACCTTTGAGCCGATCTGTACGATGTCACGACGGCCGTTATTCTCAATGATAACCGCATTGCGCACGATCGTCTCCAGATGCTGGATACGACCATCGAGGAGGCTCATCTGCTCGCGAGTGTCATGGTAGTCAGCATTTTCGCGCAGGTCGCCCATAGCAACAGCCTCTTTGAGTCGACGCGCTAACTCAGGACGGCGAACCTCAGTGAGTTGCTGCAGCTCGCGCTTCAGTTCTTCAAGACCTTCTGCGGTTACATAAGTTACATCGTCTTGCATGAGTTCAAGTCCTCAATCTACAACTTACTTCGCATGTGTCTCATCGACTTCGTATGACCAATCACGGCGCATTTGATCAGCCAGTGCGATGATATTCTGTTTATGAAGCTGTTGAACGTAGCCGTTGAGCAGCACGCGGCTTTTGCCGCATTGTTCCAGGCTGATTGACGCCAGAGCCTGATCCAGCTTGCTTGGCGGCGATTTCAGGGCGCGCTGGACAGCAGTACGCAGGGATTCGAGATAGCGGATGTCTTCGCGGAGGCGCTGCTGTACCTCACCACGCAAGATGATCTCACCATGGCCCTGCACAATCGATTCATACGAGCCTGATTGTATCATCCGCAGCGAATTGAGAAAATCGTCGCAATTGCCATCAACGAAGAACGGCAGTGGCATAACCGTATCAGATCCGAAAAGCACCTGCTCTTCCTCTACCAGACACACGATCCCATCAGGGCTGTGTCCAGGGGCGGCTGTGAGCTGGAGCGTGCGATCACCCAGGTTCAGCGTCATCCGGTCATCAAAAACGACGTCTGGCAGCACAAGTTCAATCTCTGCCATTTCCGGAGCATTGTCCTTCATGCGTTGCAGGCTGCTGCGTCCACGCGTGTCGAGAAGCTCGCGGCAGCGTCGATGAGCGATCACCTGTGCATCCGGGAAGAAACATGCACCCGTCGTATGATCCGAGTGATGATGGGTATAGATCACATAGCGAATCGTCGCACCCAACCGATTCTCCACGAAGTGTTTTACCTTGAGCGTTTCTTCGGGATACAGCAGTGTGTCGATCAAAACAGCGCCCGCAGCGGTGAGCACCAGCCCGGCCGTCACCTGAACATACTGATCGCTTGTGAAGATGAAAATACTATCAGTAACACGTTCGCGCTGCATAAAAGTGCCAGTGTTTTCTACTGAATATTGAATACAGAAACACACGCTCTTTCATGGGAGTATAGTGAGACAGTTTATGAAAATCAAGGTAATCATAATGGTTGAGAGCAAGCAACCAATGATTATTCAACCATGTCCTGACGGCATGTTCCAATAACAGGCACAAACTGAGATAGAATAGTATCAGTTCAGGCATCCGCCATGGCTACTACAGACAGCGGCGAAATGCGTCAAACCTCGTAAAAACTTCTTAAGGGAGGTGCTCCGCATGGTTTCCCAGACACTGGCAGTACTGCGCTCGCGCAGTTGGGGGTCCAGCCCATGGGTTATTATCATTAGCCTATTGATCCTTGTCAGCAGCGTAAGTTTGTTTCAAATCCAGGCCCAGCAGCCGGTCTTTCGGATAGGCATCCTGGATTCGTCTCTGGGACCAATCAGCCGGGGTGCCCGGTTGGCTGTCCAGGAGATCAACAACCAGGGTGGCGTCATCGGTGCCGACGAGACCGCCTTCCGTCTGGAGCTGGTCGTCCAGCCCACCGAAAATATAGACGCTGCCATCGATAATCTGGCGCAGGCGAGCGTCATCGCAGTCCTGGGCCCCGCAGAAGACAGCCTCGTGCTGAACAACCTGGTGGCCCTGCAGTCGCTCGGTGTGCCCGTACTGACACCATCAACGGACGATACGGTCCTGGCGAAAGATAACAGCGGTTTACTGTTCCGCCTACGTGCGCAGGAAGCCACGAGGGGTCTGGCACTGGCTGACTATCTGGTCAATAATCTGGCCGTCACAGACCTGGTCACTGTCCAGCTCGATGTGCAGAGTACGGCCAGCATCATCGGTTTCACCAACGCACTCAGCCGCCTGGGTGTGAGCCCTAGCCGCACTTATCTGCTTGATGAAACCAACAGTCTGGAACGTATTGTTGATAACCTCGCCACGCTTAACCCGCCGGTAGTCGTCAGCTACGGACCGCCCGCAACAGCCAGCATCCTGTACAGCGAACTGCGCAATGCCGGCTGGGACGGCAGGTTCGCATATCCACAGGCAGAGTTAGCCGAGTTCCGGGCCGACCTGCCTTTCGAAAGGCTGACAGGCGTCATAGGTTCCACCACATGGTCGTACACGACGCCAAACCGTGCAAGCGAAGCCTTTGTGCTGTCCTTCGTCAGTACCTTCGGCGAAATCCCTGGTCCGATTGAGGCTGCCGCCTACGATGGTATCCAGCTCATCGCCGAAGCAATTGGCGAATCGGGCAGCCTCGTTGATAATCTGAATGCTCTGCGCGAGATTCGCGGCGTTCAGGGTCTGCTGCGTGCGTCAACACTCTCAGCCGGCGAACTAAGCAACAACGTCGCTGTTATCGAACTGGGGGCATTCGGCGCACCGGACCTGGTCGCACGTTACGCAGGCCCCATACGTATCACGGACGACGAAGAGGAAGATGATCTGATCGACATCGCGACTGAAATCGCGCGCGTCACCCCTACCGCCGCTGCCACCGCGACACCGGAAGGCGTCTGGTTGAGGATTACCCGCGCGGTTCAAAACGTCCGATCAGGCCCGGGCCTTAACTATGACATCATCGGCCAGCTTCAGGAGGGCGACACGGCTCAGGTCATCGGCGCAAATCTCGATTTCTCATGGGTCGTCATCTCTTTCCGAGGTAGTCAGGGCTGGTTGTCGCAGGGCATTCTGGATGTCTTTGGTGATCGGAACACGGTACCGATCATCGCCGCGCCGCCAACGCCTACCGCACCACCACCGTCACCCACACCGTCGCCGCAGCCGGTGGCCGACATCATTATCGTTGGCGCGACGCCTAACCGACTGCCGATCGGTGTACCGTTTAATGTGGTTGTGACCGTACGAAACCAGGGATTGCTGAGCGCAGGCGAATTCGCCATTGCGGCGACCTTTGAACCGGGGAGCGTTTACAGCGCGGTCAACCTGCCAGGGCTGGCAGCTGGCTCCCAAACCAACGTTGCACTCAGCGGCACTCTGACCGGATCAACCGGGCCGCGCAGTGTGGCCATCGTCGCTGATCTCAACAACCAGATTAACGAAGGCTCACAAGGCGAAGCAAATAACGACGATTTTGTATTCACCTACATCGCCGATCGCCCCACATTGACACCCGGAGGTCTGGCAACTATCGCACTCGCGCCTGGCAGCACGATCAACCTGGACAGCTCCAATAATGATCTTCTGTGGACCGGATCAGAGCTGATCGCACAGAATGGCGCTCAGCTTTATCTGCTTTCAGGATTCAGCAGTCTGGATGAAGTGCACTATGACGCGATCAGCACGACAACGAATGCGTCACCGATCGGCGTGACTTTCTTGCAGAACAATGCTCTGATCGGACTCGTCACAGACAATGCCAACATGAAGCGTGGTGTCCTGCGCGTTGATCAGGCGATTACAGGCGGAACGCTGACGATCACATTCCGGGTCTACAACTAGGCACGGTAACGTGATCAGATATCAATGAACACACCAGGGCGCTCGTTGCAGAGCGCCCTGGTGCACTACTGTGTGAGGTCAATTTCGACCCAGGCCGTCTGCCCAGCTTCGATGTCGACCTGCTGTGAGAAAAGTCGTCGCCCACGCTCGTCACTGACAATGACTTCATAACGATCCGCTGGCAAATCCGGCAGAACGAAGTTCTCACCCCATACAGGGTCCGGATTAGCGCGATCGCCGCCATAGACGTACGCTTCCCAGTTGAGACGCTGCGAACGCACCAGTATCACCTGACCATACGCTTCCTGCGGATCATCCCCTGCCCTGACGATACCTGCCAGCGTGCCATGACCTGGGAAGGGTCGCAACCAGAGGGCCGGGTTACGAGTCGCCTGGTAATCAAATGGGTCGCCGGCGCGCACTTCGAAATGCAGATGTGGGCCGATAGCAATACCACTGTCACCTACCCGACCCAGACGATCACCTGTACCGACCGTGTCGCCTTCCGCGACCGCGATATCCTGCAGATGACCATACAGTGTGAAAAGCTGCAGGCCATCCAGCGTTGTCGGTGCATGAGCGACAATCACAACATTGCCGTAGTAACCAAGCGCCGGGCCAATCATCGTTTCGCTATCATCACCTGCGAAAACTACACGTCCGGCTTCAGCTGCGAGTACAGGTGTGAAGCGCCGGTTGACGAATTCAACCCCCAGATGAACGTCGCGCACGCCTGACTGCGTACCGCCATAAGGATATGTCCTGTCAATATAGTCCACACGATCAGAACCAGGCTCACGAGCTATCGGTCGAGAGAGGATGTAATGATCAGCACGCGGCATTGTCACTGACGCGACATCAGGTGGAGCTACAGTGAACGTCGTTGTCGGCGCGAACGTGGCAGTCGGTGACGCAGTCTGAGTCGGCGGGACTACTGCCAGCACCAGCGGTGTGGCACTCGGAGGCGAGCTTGGCGTCGCAGAAGCCAGTACGAGTGCCGTTGGAATAGGCGTAGATGGCCTTTGCATCGAAATCTCTGCAGAAGCAGCCGTCATTGGTAGCGGTGTCGGGGCTGATGTCACTGGCTGACAAGCACTCAGCATCAGCGCCATAACACAAAGGAACACGAGGCGGCTCATCTGAACCAGACTCCGATACGCCTGTTCGCCCTGTCAGGGGCGATTCGACTCACCATCGATAAACTGTGGCGGCTCACCGGGCGGTGGAACAGGGTGCGCGGCCAGAGTAAGCAGTTCATCATCGGTGAGTTCTCGTCCGTTGAAGCGCGCATACAGCGTCGGATTAGCGACGGGGTCCACGGCATACCGCCAGCGACGCGCTCCTGTCTGACGCAGAACGGAACGGCAGTTGTCGCAGCGCAGGGTACGTCGCGTTACAGGAATCCCAAGCATGCGCTCCTGACGCTCATCCAGGTGCAACTGCCCTGCCTGACACACTGGGCACTGCGTCAAGACGAACCCATCCCGATAGCGCCCGGCAGCCAGCAGGCCGCGCAGATATAGCAGAATATATCCGAGAATCAGCAGCAGCAGAATACCGCCCACAACCGCCTCAGGCGGCACCAGTGAAGGCGTTGGCGCAGGCACAGGCTCCGTTTCGAGCAGATCGGGCACGTCTGTTGCAGGTAAAGCCAATGGAGTTTCAGAGGGCGTCAGTGTCGGCGTGAGACTGGGCGCTATTGTCGGTGTCAGCGTTGCGGTCGGCGTCGGCGATGCCGTTAGTGTCGCCGTCGGCGTAAGCGTTGGTGTCGGTGACGCCAGACGTGCTAGCGCCAACGCCGTAGCTGTAACGTCACGCGTTGTCGTTGGCGTTGGAGACGGAGTAAATGTGTCCGTCAGCGTAGGCGTGACTGACGGTGTAATTGTGAACGTCGCGGTGGGCATGACCGTCGCTGTGGCAGTCGCGGTGGCAGTCGCTGTGGGCATGACCGTCGCTGTGGCAGTCGCGGTCGCTGTTGCAGTGGCCGTTTCAGTTGGCAACTCAGTTGGCAACTCAGTTGGCGTTGCGGACGGCGTTTGGGTTACCGTTGGAGTGCTTGTCGGAGTAACTGTTGATGTCTCAGTGGGCACATCGGTCGCTGTCGAGGTGATTGTAGCGGTCACAGTCGACGTCAGGGTAACCGTGGGCGAGGCGGTTGCAGTTATAGTTGCAGTCACAGTTGCGGTTGCAGTCGATGTCGACCTGCGTGTTGGCGTCGGAGTAACCGTTGCAGTCGATGTCAACGTCGCAGTCGGCGTTGAGGGTTCTGCCGTGGGTGACACCCGCAGGAGCACTGCCTCCGCAGTGGCCGTTGTATCCGGCGTCGGGGTAGCCGTGGCGGTCTGCGTTACCGTGTCAGTTGGCGTAGCATCCGGGGTAACGCTCGCAGGCGGGATCAACGCCAATGCCGTACCTGTCGCGTCGGCTGTGACTGTTGGCGCGAATGTCGGCGTCGGCGTGTGCGTAACCGTTGCGGTATGAGTCGCTGTTGCAGTATGAGTCACGGTCGCTGTTGCAGTAGGCGTCTGCGTCGGAATTGGGCTAGCGGTATGCGTCAAAGTTGGTGAGGGCGTTTCGGTAGCGCTGGCCGTCGGAGACGGGCTGGGTGTATTTGATGGCTTTGCAGTGGCAGTCGGCGTTGCGGTGGCAGTCGCTGTCGGTGTTGATGTGTAGGTCGGTGTTGGTGTATGGGTTGATGTCGGCGTAAACGTGGCTGTTGGCGTAGGCGTCACCGTCGGTGTTGCAGATGGCGTGAAGGTTGCCGTCGGGGTCAGGTTTTCCTCGGTGATTACGGGCAATTCATTCAACGCAGTCTGATCCTGCCATGTAACCAGATTGCGCGCGATCCAGGCGAAGCCACTGAAGCCGAATGAATCAACAAACCGTATCATGATCCAGCTGCCATCCAGATTGCGCGATACGGGTTCTACCGGTTCACCGGGCAGCAGTTGACCCAGGCGCAGATAGCCACGCCCTGGTCCTGCACGGACAAAAGCGCTTCCGGCGTCAACATCAACGTAGTTGGCAGGTGGCGTAGGTGTTAGAATGAAAGGCGTCGCGCTTGGCGGTGCGTCAGCGAACGGTGTAACATCTGGTTCGAGCGTCGGCAGGCCGCTAAGATTATCTTCAAAGCGGATGAGAACGCGCAGAACCCAGCCGTATCCACGCCGATAAGGGATCAGCACCCACTCATCATCGGGGCTGAGGAAAAGTGGACGCACGGTATCCCCACGGTAGAGTGCCCCCACTGGCGGGTAGCTTTCGTCAGGTCCGGCGCGTACGAAAACGCTCTCCGGAAGCACTACGTTCCCTGCGGATGCTTCGCCTTCTTCCTGGGCGCTCACAAAAGCAAACACCGTCAGGATGAATACCAGTGTCGCGGCGGCAAAAACGGCCAGCCTGCGATTCACTCAGCGTCCTTTCTGCCTACGATGTACCTGTTAACGGCGCCATCTAGGCGGCAGGTGTATCCTAATACATTCGCGATGCACTCGCGCAGATAATATCTGTCGCGATCTCACCGTCGTTATTTTACATGTTATTCAAGATTGAAAAAGGCACCGGATCAAAAGGTTCGCCATTTATGGATACAGCAGCCGTCCAGTTACCTGCGTTCAAGGGCGCATCGCCGGAGGTAAGCGGTAAGGCGAAACATTGATACTCCGAAAAGGTCGGCGCGACCCACGTCGTCTGATGAACATTTTGCCCGTCCATCAGCCAATCGACACGGATTCTCGTCCCCGCCTGCAGGTTGAGCGCCAGGCCAGACAGATAAATCGTATTCACCTGCCCCTGCGTGAAGAGATTGCGATGCGATTGGAAGCAGCGCGAGTTAGGATCTATGTCGCTAGCCGCACCAATTTGTAAAAAACGCATCTGCCCATCTGAGAGATCAAACATCTCACGCGCCATTACGCCCGAGCCCGTCACTGCCTGACGACGCACGGCGACCCCATCGCCGGCCTGCACCGTCGCCAGAAGAAACGTGTTGTAAGCGAGGTAGCTTGCCGCCTGCGTTTGTGCAGCTTCCGCCGTCGCCAACGCCTCGACGCTGACACGATCACCCTGTGCACGCAGGTCAGCGGCTTCGGTAGCATTTGTGATCATCTCAGCCTGCATTGTGACGGGTGCATCCACAGCTACCAGTGGACCACAGGCGCTCAACACGAAGATAAAGCTGACAACACCTATCAATCTCACCAGAACTATATATCGGTCAGTTCTCTGGCCTGGGAACACAGCCATCAACGTGTCCATGAGCAAATTCACTTCATCCTGCTGACTGTGACAAGCATCTCAGTTAACTCGAACTGCATGATAGCACAGGCTGATTGAGGATACAGATGATCTCTTGTTAAATACAAATAAGGTGCTCACCTGCACTTGAGGAAGAAAACAAAACCTGCTAGACTGTAATTTAGTTTGCCCCCGTAGCTCAGCGGATAGAGCGTTGGCCTCCGGAGCCAAAGGCACAGGTTCGATTCCTGTCGGGGGTACCAGATTGGATAGGGTCCGAACCTTGACCAGCCTCAGCGCTGGTCTTTGTTTTTCTTTGTACCACTTCTGCCCCACCTGTGCCCTGAACCCGCTGCGTTACATGTCGCAGGTATGAGAAGGGCGGGAGCAACTCCAGCCGAATGATGATTCCCTCCGGGTTGACCACAACCCGCTCGACAATCTGGCGCAACAAGTCTTTTTGATCATCGCGCTCAAGTCTTGAATATAATACACCCACTTTCGCAATTATTGTGAGCGCAGCATCCAGATTCCTGATGTGGAAGGTCTGCTTCTGTTGCAGCGCCTCCAGATTGATCTGCAAGGTGCGGCGTCTATCCTGCCATTCCGCCCACAGGTTATCCCAGACTCTATCGGTGATCTTGCCCGCCGCGTACAGACGTGCGCTTCTCGCTTCCTCTTCATCGACTGCCTTGAGTGCCGCTTCTAACGATTCACGTTCGGAAGGGCCCAGGTGGCCCATTTTGCGCGCAATCTCATCCGTGTAGCTCTCACGGATAAGGGAAATCAACTCCTGATCAACCTGAATGTCCATAAGTGCCTGAGGAATCTGAGCATCGATGATGCTGCAGCGCAGGTTCACGTTGCTTGCCGGGATGCAGTAGTAGGCGGTGCCCCCGCCGGAGCGGCTCACGTTGGAAGTCGATCCGGTCAGCTTAACCGGTTCTGGATCATTCGGTAGTTCAATGTAGATCATACCTTTGAGCAGATAGTCATGCTTGCGTCTCGCGACCCGGTAGCGACTACGCCGCGCTAGGATCTCCAGACCGTGCTCGAACTCCTCAGTCGTTAACAAAGGCTGCCAGTGTCCGCGCACCGTCTTGGGCGGGATACCCGCCTTGTCGCTGACAACCCACCCGGCATAGAACCAGTTATGGAAGATGTGTGAGAGCGTATTCAGGTTGGCCTTACGCTTCCCGTCGGGTTTGACTTCCACAAACGGGCGGCCACTGCGATAGGTGTAGCCCCGTGCGTGGAGCTCCTCGCAGATTGCCTCCAACGTCATGCGATCTTCAAGCAGCAGATCCCAGGCTACCCGCCAGATACGGATGCGATCAGGGTCCTGTTCCACCCAGCGCGTGTACTTGCCATTGTGGGTTTTCACCCCGGTATCGGTCTTTTCTTCACAGTTGATGTAACCATCCGGGGGCATCCCCACGAATCCACCGCTGCGGAGCTTGGCGTGCATACCGCCAGTCACACGCTGACCGAGCTTCATGGATTCACGTCGCGCCAGCGTGAAGGACAGGCTGACGAGGATGCGGTCATCCGGGTCAATCGGATCGAGATCGGGATAATCGGCGAAGCGCACAGCAATACCCAACTCATGCAGCGCATCGATGGCGACCAGCGCCTCGGTGTCGTTGCGCCCGAAGCGTTCAGCATTCTCAACGGCAACATGCGAGAAATACCCGGCCCGTGCATCTTCCAGCATCTGCTGGTATCCCGGACGGTTATTCGCATAGCGTCCGCTGAGATTGTCGACGTACTCGCTGTACACCGGCAAACTCGTCCGCTCGAAGAGCGCGCGCTCAATCGCGTGGCGCTGACGGCGCTGCGAGTTCTCCGGATTCTGCGCTTCTTCACTGCTGGTTCTGAGATAGACGGCCCACCCCGGTTTGGGTGGCAGCCGCTTGCTGTTCCGACGACCCATCTGACCACATCTCTTCCTGATTCTGTATCAGCCTACATCAGATCGCTTCATCTGTGTTTTCTGGCGTGCTTCTCGCAGGCTGCTGTTCTCCGCTGGTGCTATGTGAGTACGTGAACGAATCGGACTCAACACGGGCGAGAATATCAGCGACACGGAAGATACGCAGCAGCATGACTTCAGTTCGCGTGAGCTTGGGTTTACGTCCCATGCGGTGTAACCTCCGATACTGTCGCATTTGACGCTAGCGTGGCTGCTATCCAACCATAGATATCCCCACCCTGCAGATAGAACTCGGTGATGTCCTTGCCCGAAGGCAGCGGCAGCGCTTTGAACCGCGGCGATACCCTGAGCAGGTGCTCAGCAGCCCGCTGACCCGCTTCGTCATTGTCGTAGCTGACCAGGATCGTCGGCTGCTGGACGAGGTGCACCAGCCAGCGAGTCGTCAGGCGAGCAGTCGCACTCCCCAGAGTGACTGGCGAAACCAGGCTAGCTGCCTCCTGCTGAACGAGCAGCGTATCGAATTCGCCTTCACAGAAGAGCGCGATCTGGTGACGTGCCAGCGTGTCGGCGTTGTAGAGTCCGTGGCTGCTGCCACCAGCGATCTGCACGTACTTCGGCGAACCGTAGGCACGACGCACCTTCACTGCCCAGAGCGCATCACTGGCATGCCAGGGAATGGTAATGCCACAGGGCACGTTCAGGCCTGCCAGCTGACGCCACGTGTGGGAGTCTCCGGGGATGTAGCCCAGTCGAGCCGCACGAATGGTGCGTGTGGACAGGCCGCGCTCGACGAGATAGGCAAGCGCGCGTTCGCCCACATCCGACCACAACCAGTCTTCGGCCATCGCCACGACCTCTTCGGCGGCAGTCTGCCAGGCCTGCGGCGGTGGTTCGGTGGAGGCGACACGCAGTGCTCTATGCGTCGCATTCTGTCTTCCAGGCGGTGGACCCTCACCCAGAGCGTGCAGCGCCTGAGTAAAGCTCAGCTGGCGGTAGTTCATCAGCCAATCGAAGACATCACCCGCCATGTCGCACTTGCCGAAGCAGCGGTAACCATCCGGCCACACCACCAGGCTGTACCCCTTCTGCTCCTGGTGGAACGGGCACTTGTAAAGTGCTGCTCGTCCGCTGTGAATCGGCGGCTGACCCAGGTCCTGCGCCACGATCTCGCGCAGATCAATATATGATTTGATCGCATACGTGTTGACATGCCGCAAGTTGAACTCATGCGAGGTCCTCATCATGTTTCTCCAGTCGGATATCCTGTGACTATCCTGTTGAATCCTGTTGAATGTCGGGTTGGTTCTTCAGAAAGCTAATTGTCCGTCAATGTGACAATTGACGATTGACAATAATCGTCAATTGTCACGCCGCGTGGACAAATCAGAGCGAGCAGAGCGGTGATGCTCGGAAGCCGCGAATTCTGAGAGCGAGTAGGCCTCGGAACGACGTCCCGGATTGGGTGGCAGCTCGACCTTCACCACCTGCCCATCTTCTTCGAGGGCCTTCAGCGCTTCGACCACGGGCTTGCGCGTGGACCGCAGCGCACGGTACAGGTCGCGTACGGTAGCACTGCCGCCCGCATTCCTGAGCAGCCCCAGGATGCGATTCTCAAGTCGCGCCTCTTCGTTCTCGCCCAGCTCCGCCAGCAGACGATGGGCTGAGGCCCGCCACTCTTCGGTGATCAGCTGTGCACGGTACCAGTGCGCGACAGTCACTCTGGGTTGTGGGCCTGCATCATGTTCATCGGCCCAGTCGAGCGCGGCCAGCAGGATGGCGACCTTGATCGCCTGCACGTGCATGCGACCGTAGATGGCACGCAGCCGATCGTCGAGCGTCGAGAGCGGCGCCGTCATGGCGCGCAGCGCCTGCTCGTAAGCCCGCACCTGCGGCCAGATATCCGCCACCAGCGACCACGCCTCGCTCTGGCGCGTCTCACCCAACGCATCCGGCTGCGGCGGCTCGGGCAGCTTCTCGTGCAGGGCCTTAAGCCGACGCGCCAGCTCCATTGGCGTCTCATTCATGGACGTCGGCTGTCGCTCCGTGTAGTCCGTCTCCGGCGTCAGCAGGCTGAAGCGCGCCAGATTGCCGTTGTACCAATCCGATGGCGACAGCGCATGCGCCAGTTCGGCAGGTGTCGCCGCTCCCAGGATGGACAGCGCCGCGTCCCGGATGACGACCAGTCCCTTGTTGTTGGTGTTGCTGTCGAGGTAGGTCGGGCAGTCGTAAAGCGTCATGATCAGCTCTTTCATGCCCGCCATATAATCGCGGCCTAGTGACTTGAACAGGCCCGACAGCTCATCCCGCAGCAGTCCGCGCTGGGCGGCGAAGCGATTGCCTTTCTCGAGGCGGACGCGATCCTGCTGCGGGATCTCGGCGAAGTTGGGCGGTAGTACACCCCCCAGCATCGCCATGAAGTTCTCCGGGGACCCCGGCTGGGGCATGAGCATGTGCGGAATCGACAGCCGCGCTACCTCATTGGCCAGGCTCAGCCCGGCTGACTTGCGATAGTAGGTCGAGACCGCCACGATCATGATGTACAGGTTGGGGAACACCTGCTGCCGCCAGGGCGTCTGGACGTACAGCCTGCGCCCGACGGCAATCGCCGCCAGATACAGCCCCGCGCCAATGTGGAAGTTGAGCGGCGTCTCGTTGGCAGCGGTTCCCGCCCAGCGGACGTAGTCATCCAGCCAGTGACCGACCGTCGCCGCTTCCTCAATATGGGCAGCCGTCAGCATGGCGCTCTCGGGCAACTCGGGCACGATGTTGAGGTCCGAGTCGCGCAGCCCCTCATCCGGCGGTTCTGACAGCGGATCAATACCCGCGATCTGGAGCATGCGCTGTGGACCCAGGACCCGGCGCAGTGTGCTCAGGTCCTCTGGCTGACGTGGATCAAGCTCGCTGAGCAGCAGCCCGGTGATCACGCTCGGCGGTAGATCATCATAGGGCAGCCCGACGCAGGCCCGCGCCAAAACGTAAGCGTCCTGCGCTGACAGGGCAGGGTGTGCGGTAGGATTCTGACTCGCAGAGGATGTCATAGCAGCCCCTCCCAGCTCTCACAATCGGCGGGGCGGTGCTTCGCGCGTTGCAGACGACGCAGGCACAGGCGCTCGTAGTAGTGGCGTCGCGACCACATCTGGTTGTCCTGGTCTGCCGTCCACAGCACAGAGCGGCTTATAGATGCGCCGTGTACTCGTTTCGATCGTATTCTGGACATCTTACCCTCAGAGATTGCTCGTCTTCGATCAATGCTTCAGCGAAAGTTGTTCGAACGCGCGTTCTCTTTCAGGGTAGCTGATTTTTGCGAAAAAGTCCTCCAAAAGGGTGACAAAATGAGCGGTAAAACCTGACAAAAAAGTGGCGAAAATTGACAGAAAAACTGTCACCCCCTGTGTCACCCTCATAAGCTATCGCTTATAGCATCGCCAGTCACGCCGAGCGACCCCGTATCAGTACACACACGTTCGCTAACAGCGCCGATCATTCGTAACTCATACATACGCAACTATAACCGCTTTGCGATCATATTCTGAACGTGTGTTCTGTTATTTCCTTGTACTCTGTTTGAACTTTGTAATATACTAAGCATCTGAAATACAGAACATACATTCTATCTGTTGAAGTTACACTTCTTAATCAACGTGGAAGACGCCATGGACGTTCACGATCAAGAAACGCCACACGCAATGTCACATGAAACACGCATCGCGCTGCTGGTACCAGATACCATCATCAGTAGTGGTATTGAGACGCTTCTCCAGAAGCAACTCAGCGGCTATGAGATCTCTGCGTTCGATGCGTTTCAGCACTTTCTGGCGCAGGCAATCAACTACGATATGCTACTTATTGACGTGAGTGAACACTCCTTAGCTGAGGTTGAAAATGTACTGAATCATCTACAAGCGTGTTGTCCTGCGCTGCGAGTCCTGGTTATCAGTGATCGGCTGAATGGGGCCTATATCCGTCGCGTCATCCAGCTCGGCGCAAGGGGTTTTCTTCATCGGGGAGAATTATCAAAGACGTTGTTGGGAAACGTCACGCTGGCAACTCGAGATGTTGTGGCGCTATCCTCTGAAGCAGCCAGACTCCTGACAGAGAATGCTCCACCAGAGGTGAGTTCGCTTCAGGACCTCAAACAAACTGACATGCAGGTTCTGCACATGATGGCCCAGGGCGCACCCATCAAGCAGATTGCGCATACCCTGGACATATCCGAGCGCTCCATCTATCGCATCCGCGACAAACTCCGCAGGCTTCTGGGCGTTACCAGCAGTGAACTGATTGTGAGCGCGGCACGCGAACAGGGATTGCTGCAACCCGGCGACGATATCTCCAGACCCTTACACCCTGACTGAAATATTCCACCCCAACCTGGCGAAGTTGGACGGCCTTGTGTCAGGTTTTCATTCCCCACTCATCCACGATTTGTGCTACCCTCGTTGTGAATCAGACATCACAATTAAGTTGCCGCATTAACGCCCTCTGCGGTGTGGGAGAGAAGACAATGCCCATTCGCATCGTCATCGCCGATGATGCCGATCTGGTGATTCATGGCGCACGTGCCGTGCTGATGGACGAGTACCGCTACCAGGTCGTCGGGACGGCGCGCAGTGTCGCTGAGCTGCTGACGCTCATGGAGCAGGCCGCGCCTGATCTGGTCCTGCTGAGCGAGTGGCTCTACAACCTGGATATCCTGACCGCCATCGAGCGCCTTCGCGCCGTCTCACCTCAGGTGAAGCTCATCGTCACCGGTGGACTGGCCGACGGACTGCTCATCCGCGAGCTACTGCTGGCGGGCGTCAACAGCTACCTGTACAAGTGCGATGACCTGTGCGAGCTGCTGCCCATCGCGGTGGATACGGTCATGCGCGGACGCGCCTTCCTCTCGCCCACCGCCAGCGCCGAGTATCTGGTGGCCACGCAGGCAGCGACTGCGCGCAATGTACTCGACAAGGAATCACGTCAGGTGCTGCAGCTGCTGGCTCAGGGTTATCCAACGCCCGAGATCGCCAAGATGCTTGACATCTCTTCGCGGCGGGTCTACTGGATTCGTGAGAAGCTGCGCAAGCGCTTTGATGCCCGTACCAATGAGCACCTCATCCAGCGGGCCGCTTCGGAAGGGTTTCTGTATCCCAGTGACTAGCTGAAGACCCGGGCCACGCTACAAACTGAAAAACTCCGATCCGAGCCTGTCGATTCTACAGATCAGCTTGAATCCCGTGCGCTACGCTGAACCTGACTGACGGTTCCCACACGCGGTTCTCGCGGCGGAGTGCAGCATGCGGTTCAAGAGTCCTCGACGTATCGAAACGAGCATCGGCAAGACCTTCCTCCTGATCCTCCTGCTGGCTTTGCTGGTAATGCTGCTGGTGGGAGCCGTCGGTTTCGTGGTCGTTGTCTCTGCTTCTGTGTCATCTTCTGTGTCATCTTCTGCATCCGGGGCAGCACCGTCGCTGACGTCACTGCCGACCCTGGCGGTACTGCCCTCCGTGACGCCAACACAGAAGGTACTGGCTCAGGCTCCACTCTGGCTGCCGTCGGTAACGCCGCTGCCCGCCAGTCCGACCGCGTCCGCAACTGCGACGCCTTCACCAAGTCCGACGCCATCGCCAACCGCGACGCTGTCCGTTCGCCTGCTGGAAATCCACGCGATCATGCCAGGCGTGGTCGTGCCACCCACCACGACGCCGCTGCCACCGCACCTGCGGGTGCTGGCTGAGCCACCACCGATCTTCGAGCCGCTGCCAGATGCGACCCATGAGCCGCCACCCTACAGCGGCTGGACCAGCTTCGAGTCGGATCATCCCTGGGTGCGCTACAGCACGCGCTGGCAGCCGCGCCAGATCGCCGCCGCCAGCCGCGGTCAGTACCACCGCACCGAAGATGTGACCAGCTTCGTCACCTTCCCGTTCGAGGGCGAGGCCGTCCGCGTGCGCTACGTCGCCGCCCGCAACATGGGCACCTTCGAGGTCATCGTGGATGGCATCCTGCTCGATCGAGTGGATGCCTATGCACCAGAGCTCCGCTTTCCGGGCACGCGCCCCTACATCGTCGGACCCGGTGCGCACGTGCTGACGCTGCGCAGCGCAGGCAGACGCAATGCCGCCAGTGAGGGCTATGTGGTCGGGCTGGATGCGATTCAGGTCTACCGCAGCGATGCCAACGTGCTGCTGCAGACGCCCGTCGCCAACCCGGCCACGCCGACGCCATTGCCACAGCCCGCCCTGCGCGTAGAGCAGATCGCTGCACCGGATGCGGTGACGCCATCACCGCCCCGTCGGCTGAACGTTGCCGTGCTCATCGCCTACGACGAGAACGCCAACCGCGCCGTGGACCCCGCCGAGGGGGTGTCCGGGGTCCCTGTGCGGCTGGTCGCGGCGAGCACCAATCAGCCGCTGGCGGAAGCCTTCACCGATGCCCGCGGCTATGCCCGGCTCCAGATCGTCACCCCGGAGGACGTGCGCGTGGTGGTGCCCTACTTCAGCACGGTGTGGGACGTCGCGCAGGGGCGCGACGGTGAAGCCCGCTTCACCCTGCTGCTCGAAGCGGGCAATCAGCCGGGCCTGATTCCGTGAACGAAAAGGAGTGAAGCGTGGTGGTCGATCCGCTGGTGGGGCTGCGCGAGGCGATAGACGCCGTCACCTACAACCTCATCCTGAGCCTGGCCGGGCTGCACTGGAGCCTCCTGCGCGGCTTCATCATGATGGGCTACACCGTCGAACTGGTCAACGACTGGCTCTCCCAGAACGCCTTCGCGCCGCTCATCGCCCAGACCAACGCCAGCCTCAGCCTCGCCGTCAGCCTCGCCTTCGTCATCGCCCTGCTCGTCCTGGGCCTGACCTATCTGCTCGCCGCCCTCATCCGCCTGGACGTCGTCAACCTGCGCAGCGCCATCACCTGGTACATCGCCGGGGCGCTCTTCTTCGCCCTGGGTCCCGCACTCTACGCCGGGATGAACGACTTCCGCACCCAGATCGCCCAGGGCTTCTACCTCAGCACGCTCGGCGGCCTGCAGGGCACGATGGGGGCCACCTTCGACAGCCTGCGCCAGGTGCAGTCGAGCGATCTGGCGCTGGGGCCGCTGTGCGATTACCTGGGCGTCTACCTGCCCGGCGCAACAGGGCCGGGTGCGATTGATGGCCTCGATGTGGCGCTGGCGTATCTGCGCGCAGGCGGCCCCGACGTCATGGGCTATCCCTACCCGCTCTTCTCGCCCGGCTGCCCCATGCATCGGCCTCATCCGCTGACCGGCGCGACCATCAGCAGCATCCCCCACGAGTGGTATCTCACCGGGTCCTACTTCGACATCCTGCGCTCGCCTTACTTCTTCCCGACTCTGGATGACATCCAGCGCGCCGAAGCAATCAGCATGGCTGCTGCCGCTCACGGCCGCATGCTCACTGCCTGGCCGCTCGTCCTCTTCGGCGTCGTCGAGCAGCTGGTGTACCTGCTCATCACCATCGCCATGGGCATCACCTTCCTCTCCTTCAGCCTGGCCATCCTCTTCGCCTTCTTCCGCAAGACCGAGGTCATCGCCCGTTCCATCGTCGATCAGTGGCTTGAACTGATTGTGCAGACGGTCGTCATCGCCATGGTCCAGTCGTTGGTCGTCGCCTTCTTCCTGGCCGGGACCGCTTCGGGCAACGGCATGGTCGTGCTGGGCATCGGCCTCATCTGCCTGATCTTCATGCTGATCGTGCTCTGGTCGGGCATCCGCGCCGTCTGGAACGCGCTCAATCGCCTGTTCAACGCCATGGGTCAGGCCACCGGTGGCGTCCTGCTCACGCCGGGAATCGCTTCCCGCGTCGCGGGCAGCGCCGGGACCAGCGCCGCAGGTGGGGCGGTGAGTCTGGGAGCAGCGGCGCTGGCGGGCATGAGCGCGCTCAACACCGGGGCGACCATGGCGCAGGCGGCGGGCGTCAGCCTGGGGGCTTCGCGCACGCTGACCGGTGCCGCGCGCACCCTCGCCTATCTGCCCGGCGTCCGCAACACGCCCCTGGGCGATGCCGCCGAGCAGTTCACCGAAGGCAGCATCACGCGGCAGGTGGCGGGCAACGTGCCCCTCATCGGTCGGGCGGCGGGGCCAATCCTGGGGGCGAAGCTGCTCACCGATCGTGATCCGGAGCGGGCTGAACTGGATGAGCAGGGCCGCGTCATCGCCCGGCCGATGCTGGTCCCGGCGGTGGGCGAAGGGCTGGCCAGCTGGAGCGTGCCGCGCGGCGCACAGCGGCCGCAGCCAGGCAGCGCACCCGAGTTCATTGAGGATGAGGATGGTCAGATGCTGCCCGTTAGTGCGACCCGCCAGCGCTTCGGGACGTTCACGCCAACAGCAGCGCTCAGTCCAGATGAACCACAACAGCGCTCAGGACCACAGGCTGAACGCGGCCAGGAAGACCGCCGCCAGCAGCGCAGCGACTACGCCGCTGAGATGCAGGGCGAGGAGATGGAGCAGCACCTGTCGGATGTCATGCGCACGAGCACGGGCGTCAATTCGACACTTGGCTCGCTCGTTGAAGATGCGAACACGCAGGATGCCAGACAGGATGCCAGCCAACTGGGCCAGATTGCCGCGCAGCTGCAGTCGAGTGCCGACCAACTGGCGCGGGCGGCGCAGCTCCAGCTCATGGTCGGGCAGCTGCGGGTGTCGGGCGTGCCCGATGTCGCCAGCGTCATGGCGGATGTCGTCGGTCAGGTGCAGGCAGAAGCGCAGGCGGAGCGCGGCGATAAGCAGGCGCGAGGCATCAACACGCTCGAAGTTGGGCAGCGCATGGCGCAGGTCATGGGCGTGACACCACAATCGGAGACTTCGTCACCCATTCAGCGTGATCTGGCGCGCTTCGGTCTGTTCATCGATCAGGCGCTGCGACTGGGCCTCTCGCCGCAGCAGACCGAGCAGATCATCCGCGAGGTGCAGGCCTCGCCCGAGCGCCGCCTGCGATCCGACACGCGCGAAGGACTCGACCGGCAGGTGCAGTCCGAGCAGAACCTGTCCTGGCTCAAGGCCCGCGACCAGGTCGACCAGCTCGAGCGCTCCGCCCGGCTGCTGCCGCCGGAGATCGTCGCCTATGGCGCGATGCAGGTGAACGTCCAGATGAATGAAGACACGAACGCCGCCTACAACCAGGCGATGCAGGACTCATCCGCATTAAGTGGCAGCGCCAATGTGACCCGTGGAGGCGAATAAAGATGAATGACAGAATGGTCGAGCAACTGCGCTTCTACGACCTGGACGAACTGCGAAGTCTGTCGCTGGCGGACCTGCAGGCTCTCTGGGAGCTGGTGCCGACCGACCGGCAGAAAGCGTATCGCGCCGCCTATGATCGTGAGGTGCGCAACGCCGGAGCCATCGGCTCGGATGCGCTGGAAGCTCAGATCGCCGCCGCGCTGCTGGAGCGCTACACCGATTCGGCTGTGGTGCCGATCGGGACGCGCTGGGCGCGCACCCCGCAGCGCGTGCAGGCCGCCGCCCGCGAGAACGTCGCCCTCGATGGTGAGCCATCCACCGAGACGGTGCGCAAGCCCGCGCCCGTGCTGGTGATCGCCTTCGTTGGGCTGATTCTGCTCTTCGCTGGCTTGCTGCTGCTACGACCGAGAGGAAATGATGCGATCGTTCCAGATGTGACGACCACGACCTCGCCCACGCCGACGGTCGCCATCTCGCCGACGCCCACGCCGCTCGCGCTCGAAGCGCAGGACGACGTCATCACCGGTGGCGATGCCGAACGCGCGCAGGCCTACCCGGTCAATCTGCAGATCCGCACCCATGCAGACGCAGCACCGCGCGTATGGGTCGTGCAGCGGCGTGATGTACGGGCGGCCGAGTGGCGCTTCGACCCCAATCCCGATGTGGCCTCCTTCATCAACGGGCTGAGCGTGCGCCCGGTCATCGGCATCCCGTGGTCGGAAGACAACGCCGCGCTGTTTGCCGATCTGAGCGCAGGCGTGAGCTTCACCCTGACGCTGAATACGGGCGCGGTGCTGCGCTATGAGTTCGCCGAAAAGGCCGAGGTGCTGCGCAGTGACACGGCAGCTTTCCGGCAGGTGACGCCGGGCCTGACGCTGCTGCTCATCGGTGAGCTGGACGCCGACGGCCTACCGACCGCCACGCGCACCCTCATCACGGCGGATTACCCCGCCGCGCAGGAACTCAGCCGACTGAGCGCGCTGCTGCCGCTCTCCGCGCCGACCGCGACGCTGGCACAAGTCGAAGAACACGACGGACAGCTTGATGGACAGCTTGATGTGCAGGTGGTGTCGGTGACGACGCTGCCCGGCCAGCTCACGACCCGACTGCGCATCTACAACGGGCAGCGCGAGGCGGTGACCTTCGCGCCCGATGACATCTGGCTGTCACTGGGCTATGCCGAAGACCCGCCCGGGCCGCGCATCCCGGCGGCGGAGATGCAGCCCTTCACGCTGCTGCCCGGTCAGGCGGTGGATTTGACGCTGGTCTGGCCGTGGGATGGCGCGCCGTATGGGGCGCTCAGTGTGGGCAGTTATCGCTTTACGTTTCAGCTTTCAGAAGTTTGATTCGCCTTCGGCGAATATCAAGACGCGCCTGCGGCGCTACAGAAGGCGCTTCGCGCCCTCAGAAACCAGGGTTCAGAAAACAGAGTATCAGAGTTATTAATAAGAGCGGGCGCAACGAAAACCGCCGAGGTAGTCGTCGACATCGGGAAAGTTCCTGCTGCGATCGGCAGACCGTAGGCTACCCGCTGACATGAGGAACGAGCCGCCGCGCAACACGCGCAGACTACTAGTATCGCTATTACTTTCATGATTGTCGCTATAAGGATAATCTTCATCGAGTGAACTCATCCACTCCCGCACGTTACCACTCATATCCAGCGCCCCGACCCAGGAAGCGCCTTGTGAAAAACTGCCAACTGCAAACGTCTGATCAGGCGATGTACCTGCCCAATTTGCGTTGTCGGGGTTCCATGCATTCCCCCAGGGGTACACCAGATTATCAGGTCCCCGTGCAGCATATTCCCATTCCGCTTCGGTGGGCAGGCGCGCACCGCGCAATTCACAGAACGTCACTGCTTCAAACCATGTAATCCTCTCGCGCGGCAAATCAGCGCCTTTCCAATTGCTAGAGCGTCCCGCCTGGCCGCCGAAGTCTGCAAATTGGGCGTTGGTCACCTCGTATTTGTCGATCCAGAATGGTTCATCGAAGCAGATTTCATGGACAGGGCGCTCGTCGCTAGCGCCATCATCGCTGCCCATGTCAAAGCAGCCAGCAGGCACCAGCACCATTGTCACGCCGTTGAGGTCGCGCTCAAGAGGTGTCCAGTCGGCGTTGCGTGCCATAGGTGTTAATGCTGCTGCAGGTATAGCTTGATCTTCAACCGATAGACCGCCAGACTGCGACCATGCACTAAGGCCCAGTGCAAGCGCAACGAAACCCACCAGCGCGCCAGTAGCCATCAGCAATACGCGGCGTGCTCCAGGGGCTTCGCGCTGGCGGCGTTGCTCCTCTTCCTGCCTGGTTCGCGCTGCGTGTTCGCGCTCCGCCTTCTCGGCAGTGATGCGATCGCGCTCTGCTTGCTCGCGGGAGATGCGCTCCTCTTCTGCTTCTTGTGCCATGATACGTTCGCGTTCTGCCTCTTCAGCCGCTAGGCGCTCTTGTTCTGCTTTTTCAGCTGCCAAACGCTCAGCCTCCGCTTTTTGTGCCGCGATGCGTTCACGAATGAACGTTTCCTGCAAGCTCCTGGGATCAAAAATGCCCTCAAAGAATTTTTTGGGAAATCCTGCTTTGTATGTGTTCCACTGTGCCTGGGCAATTTTGCGCGTGCTGCTGCGTAGTGCCATATCGCAGATGCGCTTATATTCATCGATCACCTGCACCCATTCCAGCGAAATCGCCCCGAAAATCGGGTCATTCTGCCGTATCAGCTTTCGAAAGAGCTTCTTAGCATGTTCCAACTCACCGCGATAAGCAAAGTCATAAGCCTCATCATAAATCACCGTGACGTTGTTGGTCGCATCGGTGGCGTGGCGCGGATCAGGCGGCGGGGCCGCTGGCAGGCGCGGCATTTTTTTGGCAAGCAAGATATCCATGCCCTGTTTCAGCTTATCAACAAAGCTCACGCCTTCATAAAACAAGAACTGGGCGCGAGATTCGCGTAGTTCCTGAGGGATATCGCTCCAGAACTTGATGTCATGCTTACCCGGTGCGTTGTATGTCCACTGCCCTTCGATGACGAAAGGGATGATCGGCAGGTTCAGTTCATGGGCATAGCTCAATTCTGCCAGGCAGGCGAAGCTCTTGACGCTCTCCTCGGATAGCATGAAGATGAAGACATCACAACCCACGATGCCCTCACAAATGGCTTCCCACCAATCCTGCCCAACGGGAATACTGTCTTTATCCTGCCAGACCTGAAAGCCCAACGAACGCAGCCGATGAACGAGTGGATCTACTTTAGCAGAGTCTGTACTACGATAGCTGATGAAGAGTTTCAGAGTTTTGTTTGGCTGCATATTTGGTTGCACTGTATTGTGAATGTATACGATTGAATTATGCACCAACAGACTTAAATCAACAAACACATCAACGCAGAACGCATCTCGCTTGTATCGTGCACGTGTGTTGTAAAACTCCCAACGCAAACCTGAAGGATTCCGAAGTCGCTCCGACTCCCGCTGTTAGGCTGAAGGCGTGGCATACACGCGCAACACGCTTACCAGATCAACAGCTACAGGAGTCAGACACGTGGATCTCGCAACCGCAATTGAACAGTTCTTCGGGGATGTGCAGACCGCCGCACAGACCATCGCGCCGCTTGTGGCAGTCATCGGCTTCATCGGCCTGGGCATCATGTACCTGGGCGCCAGTCTGCCCCTTATCGGAGACTGGAAGAAGGACAATCCCAAAGCGGCCAATCAGGTGGTAATCGGTCTGCTGTTCGTCATCTTCGCCTCCAGCGTCACCACGCTCATCACCTTCAACTAGCGGGGTTCTGAAGATGGCAGCGGATTTCAAATCGCATGTGCTGCTGCGCGACGAGAAGGGGCTGTTCGGCATCCCCTTCAAGCGGCTGCTGCTGGCCGGCGTCGGCGCGGGGCTGACCTACACGCTGGTCAACCTGGCGTTCCGGGGCTGGTCGATTCCCATCGCGGTGCTGATGGGCGTGGCCATCCTGGTACTGACCGCCCCGCGCGGCGGCATCCCGCTGTGGAATCGGCTGGTGTATCGCCTGCGCGGCTGGCTGCTGCTGGTCGCGGCTCGCTCGCCACAGGGACTCATCGCCCAGCTGACCGGGATGCTCGAACTCCCGGTCGATCTGGTGCGACTGGATGGCGCGCGCGTCTTCGCGCCGCCCTCAGGCGAGGTGGAGATCGATCTGCGTGAGTGGGTCACCTTCGCCCATGCCGCCGAAGTGGATGGACTCGTCTTCGTCGAATCGCCGCTGGGTCAGGAGGTCCGTCATGGATGAGGTCAGCACCTTCCTGATCGAGCCGTTCGACATCATGCTGCACGCGACGGAAGACGGCGTGCAGTCGTTACAGGCGCGCTTTGCGACCTGGCTGCGGACGCTCAATGCTCCCGCACGCTTCGTCTGCTGGCAGATGCCCGCCACGCTCGACGCGAAGATCAACGCGCTCAGCCGCGCCGCTCAGGCGACGACCGATCCGCAGCGCGCACAGCTGCTGATGGAGTACCGCCGCTACTACGAGCAGCTCGACGACAGCGCCGAGTATCAGCGGGCGCTGTGCGGCATCGCCGTCTGGTCGGATCAGAATCAGCGGGCGCTGGCGGGTGGGCTGCGCTCCGCCTTCGACACGCTCGTCGTGGAGGGAGCCTGGCCCGCGCTGTTCACGGGCAGGTACGCCATTCGCGACGCCCCGTTCTGGCACCTGGCCCCGGTGGGTCGTCCGGGTGGCAGGCCGTTGTGGGTACTGCTCAACAGCTACGCCTTCGCCCCCGCCACCTGGAACTTCTTCCGACCGCTGCCACCGCTGCTGCGTCTCAACTTCCCGTTGGCGTTGTCCATCGACATCCCGAAGACCTATGAGCGCAACAGCGCCATTGACGCCCTGGAAGGCATCATCCAGGCTTACGAGGTGCACCTCTCCGGCGTGCGCGGCGAAGACAGCCGCTCGGTTCAGCGCGTGGCCGACTGTCGCAAGGCGCTGAGCGAGATCAACGCCGGGGATGCACTGCACCTGGTACAGATCAGCATCGCCATCGCGGCGGACGACCTCAGCACGCTCAAAGAGCGCGTGCAGGCCGTCATCCACGAGACGAAGGCCTGGTTCAGCCTGCGCCATGAGGTCGGTGAGCTGCTGGCGCGCAGCCTGGGCTACTTCGCCGCGAAGCGCACGAAACACATCGGCCTGCCGGATACGAGCTGGCCGGTCGTCTCCCGCGAGCTGGCGCTGATGCTCTCACCTTTAGGCTATCGCAAGCTGTCCGCAACGGCGGGCGTCCTCAGGGGCGAAGCGGTCGGCGCGGCCTACCCCGTCTTCCACGACTCGTGGCGCGACAAACGCGCCACACACGAAATCTGGGTGGGCGTTAGCGGCTTCGGGAAGGTGCGCCGCACGGCGGCGTAGAGGATTGTGCATGATGCACCGCAGGTTGGCGAGAAACACCTGTGAGGTCAACCGGCTTACTGGCGGAGGAAACTCTGAGCGGGACCATCGCATGCCGGTAAAGGGGCGAACCGTGAAATCGCTTAGCGGAGTGTGTGCCCCAAGACCTGGATGGTATGGCTAAGGCTGAATTGCTTGAAATCCAGTGGTGAGTTGGAGACAAGCCCTCCCTCGGCACAGCGATTAACGCCGAGACCCACCAGCAGCACCCTAGTTTTGCCGGGGTGTGAAGCTCCCCTGGTGGGAACGCCGTCGATGAGACGGTTCAAACCACGAACGGACGCCTAACCCATCCTGAGAACGTCCTTTACGACCGTACTGCGGGATTGCCTAAGGGGCGCGAGCCCTATGGCAACGGAGTCTCCATAGTAGTCGTGGGAGTCACGCCCCACCATGGCGCGCGGGAAAGCCGCGTACAGGGCCAAGGGAGACAGGTTTCATCGCTTAACGAAGTTTGCAGAGGTATGCGAATGCAGAACGCCAAACAGACTTTACAAGCAATCCGTAAGTTGGGAGAAAAGCAGCTCCCATTGACCAGAGTGTACCGGGTGTTGTACCGCCAGGATTTCTTTCTGGCTGCCTACAACAAACTGTACCGCAATCAGGGTGCGCTGACACCCGGGACAGAAGACGACACGATGGATGGCATGAGTATGAAACGGCTGAACACCCTCATCGACGCACTGCGTCATGAGCGGTTCCACCCGCGTCCATCACGCCGTACCACGGTCCCGAAGAAGCGCGGCGGCAAACGACCACTGGGCATCCCGAATGGCTCGGAGAAACTGGTGCAGGAAGTCATCCGCATGATGCTGGAAGCCTACTACGAACCCCGCTTTCGGAACAGTTCGCACGGCTTTCGGCCTGAACGTGGCTGTCATACCGCACTCAGACAGATCAAGCAGACATTCGACGGCTCGACGTGGTTCATCGAAGGCGATATCAAAGGGTGCTTTGACAACATCGACCACGATGTACTCATGGGCATCCTGCGGCGTGACATTCATGACCATCGCCTGCTCATTCTCATCGAACGGTTTTTGAAGGCGGGTTACATAGAAGGCTGGGAATACCACAAAACCTACAGCGGTACGCCGCAAGGGGATGTCCTCAGCCCGCTGCTTGCCAACATTTACCTGAACGAACTGGATACCTTCGTGGAAGAGGTACTGTTCCCCGAACATAACCGGGGCAAGAGGCGGCGCACCAATCGGGACTACAAGTGGTTCGAGTATCGCATCCGCCAAGCCCGCGAACGTGGCGATGTGGAGGCGATGCGCGCCCTGAAACGAGAACGCCGCCAGTATCCAGCCCATGACATGCATGATCCTGCGTTTCGCCGACTGCGCTATGTGCGTTATGCCGACGACTTCATCCTGAGCTTCATCGGGCCTAAGTCGGAAGCCGAAGCCATCAAAACCCAACTCGGCACGATTCTGCGGGAAACGCTGAAGTTAACGCTCAACGATGAGAAAACCCTGATTACCCATGCACATACTGACCACGCCAAGTTCCTGAACTACGCGGTCAGCATCTACCACGCCGACGACAAAACGACACGGCGCAGCGATAACGGCTTACAGGCACGCAGCATCAACGGCAAAGTTCGTTTGGGAGTGCCCTACGGACTGATTGACGAACTGACCCGACGCTATATGCGAAACGGGAAGGTGGTCAGCGAGCCACAGATGTTGCAGGACACCGATGCCCACATCGTACACACCTACCAGCTTCGTTATCGCGGCATCACGCAGTACTACAAGTACGCTGTGGACCGTATCCGGTTTGGCAAGTTGAAGTATGTCATGGAGATTGCTCTGGTCAAGACACTCGCCCACAAGTTCCGCATCAGCGTGAACCGAATCTACCGGAAGTACCGCACGACTGCGGAAGTAGACGGGCGAATGTACCGGGTGCTGCAAGTCCAGGTCCCGACGGAAAAAGGGACGCGGGTGTTTCAATGGGGCGGCATTCCGCTGCGGGTCAGCAAGATCGACCATGAACCCATTCAGGACAACCGCGAGGACTTCGAGTTCTTCCAATACCTTGAACGTCGCAGCGACATCGTGACACGACTGCGCGCCAACCAATGTGAGGTGTGCGGTCAGGAAGGGGACTGCGAGGTACACCATGTACGCAAACTCGCCGACCTCAAGAAACGATGGCACGGACGCAAGGCAAAACCCCTCTGGGTTCAGAAGATGATCGCGCTACAGCGCAAAACGCTGGTTGTATGCGGGGATTGTCACCGCAAAATCCACGCGGGCGAACCCTTACCGGGGAGGTTACGGACATGATGAGATACGACGAGCCGTGTGATTGGAAACGGTCACGCACGGTTCTGAGGGGGGCGTATGGAAAAGCACCCATTCGAGGTGGCTCGCCAGACGACCTACCCTACACGTTTGCACTCAATTGCTTGCTGTCACGTCAGTACGCCGAGGAGGGGGTGCCCTTCACGCTGCTGGAACCGATGGGACACGGGCAGCACGTCGCTCGTGCTTTTGACCTGCCGTGGTATGTGATGAGTGCTCGTCACACTCGTCTGAACCCGCAGGATGTGATGTTCCCCACTCTGGTTGAGCAAAAGGCACACACGATCCGCATCTATGAGACCCTACTCGGTCGTCAGCTTTCCGGTGCTCAGAAGGAAAACCAGGAACGCGCTCTGCTCGGTGAGGCACTCGAGATCTTGTATTGCGGCTTCGATGATCTGATGACGATCACGCCAGATCTGGCGCCACTGACTGAGACTGTCTGTGAGGTGCTGTCTGGGCTAGGCGATAAGGAACACATCCGCACCATCGCCAAGGACCTGGCCGACGAAATCGGCGGCTTATGTACCGGGCGCGGCCCCTGGGCTGACTTCATTAATGGCCCCACCAATATTGACCTTTCCGCACGCTACAAAGATATGCCGCAGGTCTTCTCTTTTCACGAGATGGAGCAGGACCCGATCATGCTGGCGATCGCCTACACCCAGGTGTTGAGTGCTATCCGGCGCGACAGTCTAGCCGATGAAACGCCTCGTTTGATTGCGGTCGATGAGGTCTATCGCCTGATGCGCCATCCTTCGTTGTTGGATTTCCTCATTGAAGCAGCGAAGACCTTTCGCACACGCAGAAAAAAGCTCGTGGTGATTGATCAGCAGATGAGCGTCATGATTGAGGGAAAAGCACGACTGATTTTCGAGAACTGTCCGATCCGCGTGATCTTCAACCAGCGTCAGGGTCTGCACGTTTTCAAAGAGGATGCCGCCTTCCAGCACTTCAACGCTCAGCACCACGAGATTATCGCCAACATGCCGCGCTTCCATTTCCTTTTCGATGTGCAAGAGGAGGGTATCTGGTACCTCCGTAATTATCCCAGTGAAGGGGAATGGCAGCGATTCCGTTCGACGTGAAAAAAACAGACAAGAAACAGCAGAAGGAGCGTAACGATCATGAACAACATCCTCAACAGTTTGAATGAACACGACGATAAACCGATCTACTACTTCGCTGGTGGTTTCGGGGACGACCTTGAGCCAACTTTGGAGGTCGTGAAATCCTGGCCGGAGGGCCAGCAATCGCTGCAACTTGGAACCTACGGCACGCTGGAATCCGCTTTTGAAGCTGAGCGAGAGATGGTCGCTCTCGAGGACAACGACGGCCTGGAAAAAGCAATGCACCGTGCAGAGAAGATGGCTGTTGCTGCCCGAACGCTTGATCCGGCACGTGCAGACGGACGACTATTCACGCAAGGGCCTCCTGATCCCTTTATCACCCTGCGAGAGGCAGAGCTTTCCGGGATCGACTATACCTATGATGTTGTTGCACAGCCGCAGGGCACATATGAACTGCAAAGCATCAAGACCTGGGAGACAGAAGCAGGCCCAGGAATGCAGGAGATCGCTCTCGGCGAATACGACCGTCCCAGCGATGCTCGTGCTGAAGGTGAAGCCCTGCGTCAGATACGCGACAATGTGGGGCTGGAAGCCGAGATGCGAGAGGTCGAGAAGATCGCCGTGGAGAACGGCGAGTTGCGGGCCGACCGCGTCGATCCGCGCCTGTTCACCGGGGGGCCGCCCGATCCCTTCACCACGATTCGCCAATCTGAATTAGAGGCAAACATGGGCTACACCTTCCGTGCTGGTCCAGCGCTCGACACTGAAGGAACTATTACAGGACATACGCTCGATCTGATCAACGTTGAGCGGGAAGGGACCGAGTACCGTTTCGCCGCAGTTGAGTTCGCACGAGTCGCTCCAGCAGATGCTGATTATGTCGACGACGCGGCAGATAGATTCAACCAGATGCTGTCGAACGTGGGTACGGGTCCAACTATACAGGCAGCTACGGTGTGGGCCCGTGGACATGGTCTAGAGCCAAGCCTTGAGTGGCGTGATGTGGAAGCGCAACAGCTGGATTACCGAGCGAACGAACCATCATTACCACCTTCGCGTGCGCCTGATATCGCGCCCGAGCGTGAACCAGTGCCGATCGTTGTTAACCGCGAAATGGATATCTGACATGACACGCAGATCTACTCGGCTCTCTCCGTGGCAGGAGATGGAGCAGCAGGCCTATCATGCTTATCGGGAATGGCCACTCTACCTTAAGCTGCGCCTCCGCGCGTTGAGACGACACTTACCACCAGAGGCTTTCGCTTTCGAAAAAGCGCCGGAATTGAAGGTGGACAATGATAACGACAGTAGTGCCGAAATCGCATTGCTAGAGGAATACGGTCTAATGGTACCCGAGAAACCGCTATCTGATGGCTAGGGAGTCTGCGAATCCTTGGGCGATAAGCGGATTAGGACTCTGTGTGGTATCTCACGATCATTTATTCATGCGAGAACTAACTCTCTCAGAACGCTACAACTCAAGAGAATTCAAAGGCTTTTGATTTAGGGGACGTGGCGCGGGCATTTACCCGCCTCAACCCCGCTGATTTCGTTCGTCCTGAAGCCGTACTGACCGAAGAGACATCCGATGACGATGCCTCCGAGGATTAGGTGCGGCTTCTTTTCATATATAAGGAGCAAGACAGTGGCAAAGCGTAAGAACAGCAAGCAGTCGGATAACACCACCATTCAACCGGGTGACACGCTCACAGTTGGGCTCGACATCGGCTACGGTGTCGTCAAAGCCGTGACAGATCGTGCCGCCATCGCCTTCCCGTCGGTCATGGGACATGCCCATGAGATCAAATTCCAGCAGGACACCATCCAGCAGAAGTACCCCGGCGACCAGATCACGGACACCGAGGGCAAGTGGTTTGTGGGTGATCTGGCAATGGCGCAGGTTCCCGCCGGTGAGCTATTGAGGTTACGCGGACGCACCGCCAACAAGAAGACGATGGGTAACGCCTTCCGTCTGCGGCTCGCCAAAGTTGCCGTCGGCAAGCTGGTGCAAGGGGTGTGGGGGCGGGATGCCATCCATCTGGGTCTCGCCGTTGGGCTGCCGGTGGACCATATGCGAGACGCGGACGAACTGAAGGAAACGCTGCGCGGGCAGCATCTCATCCAGACGGATGCCTGCGAGGTCATCGCCAATGTCACCGAGGTGATGGTCATGCCGCAAGCCTATGGCGCGATCTACTCCGAAATGTTGACCCCGGACGGCGAACTCAACGTGCATCACACCTACATGCGGACGGGCGTGGTCGATGTCGGCACATATACGGTGGACATTGCGCTGGACGACGACGGCGAGTTCATCTCTTCCGAGAGCGGCAGCGTGGAGGGTGGGGTCTACACCGCGCAGGAACGCATCGCCGCCATGCTGGAGCGCGACTACCGCGAGAAGGTGCCCTACAAGATCGTTGAACAGGTCTTGCGAACAGGCATTTTCACCGCCAGTGGCAATCCCATCGACTACAGCGACGAAGTGGAAGAAGCCCTCGCGCCATTGCGGAGTGCCACGCTCGGCCTGATGAGCGAGAAGTGGCAGCGCGGTACGACGGTCGATGTCATCTACCTGAGTGGCGGCGGTGCGGAGCTGGTCTACGAGCAGGTGGTGGATGCCTATCCACAGACGAAGCTGGTCGCTCACGCGCAAATGGCGAACGCACGCGGCTATTTGCACTACGCCAATTTCACCGCCAGAGATTAGCCGGAGGCATGGGGTATTACGTGTCAGTACGTCACGTTAGTACGGGTAATACCCCCACAGGAGGCCAGAATGCCAAAGAGACGACCCAAGAAGCGCAACTACCGAACCATCACCTTCAAGGTCTACTACGACACCGATGAGGACATCCTCGACTGGTGGGAGGGGATCGAAGCGGGGGAGCGCAGTGATGCCATCCGCGACCTGATCCGGGAGCAGTTGGGACAGCAGCCACAGCGTCCTACGAAGATCATCGACCTGCCCGAACTGATGGAAGTGAGGCGCGACACGCTCTGGATCAAGGATGCGCTGAACGATATGCCTGCCTACCTGGAACGGGTGATTCAGCACGTCGCCGCCAACGCCCAGGTGAGCGTAGGACACCCAGCCAGGGCTTCGCCGGAGGTGGTCGCCAAAGACGAACCCGCCCTGACGGATGCCGAAACGCAGCGTCGGACACGGCGCATGAAGGGGACCACATGGTAGCGATCCCCACATGTCCGACGCATCAGCCCGCTGGCGCGGCCTGGTATCGCTGTGTCGCGCAGAGCGCGTGCAGCGATACTTCGATGACCCTGAGAAACCTCTGCGAGTTTCTATGGGTGTTGATGGGTCATCGAGACGTTTTTAATTTGTCAAGTATAAAGCGGAAAATCAGTGAAAAGTCCGTGTAGGACGGTGGAAAGGCACGCAAAAAGCGTGCTCTGGACAACACCACAGCGCGTGGAGGTGGATCGATCATTTCACGGATCAGCTCGCCTGCCGCACAGCTTCAGTCACCGGACCAGCAGCAGCTTGCTGCCCTTTACCAGCACGGTTGGCGACATGCGTCGCCTCGTCATACAGCTCACGACGCTGCCACAGCGTCCAGATGATGTTCATCCAGCGGTTCGCCAGGTCGCGGTTGGCTCGTGCCCGCGATTTCCCCTTCGCCAACTGCTCATTGTAGTAGGCACGTGCCCAGCCGGAATGCCGTCGGCTCTGTCGGGCGAAGTTGTCTGCCGCCCGGTGCGTCGGATGCGAACAGGCCTTGCGAAACTGCACCGAGCGGCTTTTGCCGCTGCGCCGGGTCACCGGCACGGTGCCTGCATACGCCTGGAGCGCGTTCGCCGTCGGGAAACGGCTGCGCGCATCACCGACCCAGGCCAGCATGAACGCCGCCGTCAGCGGTCCCTTCGTGCCTGGGAAGCTCAACCACCAGTCGGCTTCGGGATGGCTGCGAAAGACTTTGTTGATCTTCTTGATCAACGCCTGTTTCTGGTGATGCAGTGTTCGCAGCAGCGGGATCAGCATCAGGACATGCTCGACATACCCGGCTTCGACGGTTGCATGGGGCATGGGCACCTGCAAACGCTCCCAGATCACATCCAACTGCTTGTCGATGGGGATGTAACGCTGACTGCGCAAGAACTGCTCCAGACCCTCATAGGTCAGTGCTTCTGCCTGTGCAGGCGTCGGAAACGCCTCCATGAACGCCATCGCGATGAGCAAATTGGGCTTGGTGAACAGGTTCAAGGCAACCGGATAGTACTGGCGCAGGCTCATAATCATCTGGTTCGCCAGCCGACGCTGCTCAATCAGCAGACGGTCATAGGTGCGAGCAAGCTGCTTGAGATGCATGACGATCTCGCTCTGGGCGTTGTAAGGACGGCAATCGGGGTCATTCAGCCGCAGCAGATAGGCGAGCAGGAAGGCATCGCCCTTGTCATCTTTGACGCGGGTTGGGCGGCGATACGCCAGGACGTGTGGCGGTGTGATGCACAGGTCATAGCCCTGCTGAACCAGCCAATCAACCAGCAAGCCGTCGCCGCGTTCGATGTTGATCTGCACGTCAGGCAGCAGCTTGAGGATGTCGTGCAGTGCCTCAAAGCCCTGCATATCGTGTGTGATCTGGAACTGGCTGATGATGCGTCCGTCGTCGTCCGTCAGGCACAGATCGTGCTTGTCGGTGGCCCAGTCGATGCCCAGGTAATGCATGAGAAACCCTCCTCAATTCAGTGGCGAGTAAGACAGTCACGCTGGACGCGATCGGGCTGTGCGCTTGTTAGGGCGTTCGAGACGCAACGTTTTTATGACAGCCGCCACGCCACAACATCGGGGAACGGTCAAGACCGATCCTCGCGGGATTGCCAGCTAAGGGTTCTCTCCGATGCTGGCAGCGTGCCCAGTGAGTGTAGTACACAGAGCCGCGCTGCCACAGTGACTGACCGGGATGATGTGGCGGCGAGTGTTCCCCTTCGAACGCGGACGGTGTCCTTGTCCATG
>Ga0081520_100021_pt1 | contig 149191 bp, 108 predicted proteins | sample HotLakmasection1_FD_70988 | JGI IMG/M metagenome (GOLD analysis project Ga0081520, IMG submission 70988) | Hypersaline microbial mat communities from Hot Lake, Washington, USA - Section #1 (SPADES assembly) (version 2) | ecosystem: Environmental > Aquatic > Non-marine Saline and Alkaline >... | reverse complement strand
AAGATTAAACGTGCAATGTAGGCGAAGGGGCTGTTGGGCCACATCCCACTGATGATGCCCAGTGGTACACCGACCGTCACCGCCAGGATAAGTGCGGCCAGGGCAAGTTCGAGCGTTGCTGGCAGGCGCTGCCCGATCAACTGGAGATTGGGCAGGTTGCGTTCCATCGAGTTGCCCAGATCGCCCCGGGCGACACCGGACAGATAATCGAAGAGCTGCACATGAAGTGGCCGGTTGAGGCCGGTGGCTTCGCGGTAGGCTTCAATCTGAGCGGGGGTGGCATCGCGCGAAACCATCAGCGCGGCCGGGTCACCCGTCAGGCGCACCATGAAGAAGACCAGCAGCAGCACGCCGAAGATCAGCAGCGCAGATTGTAGGATGCGGAATATCAGATAACGGCCCATGGCGATCTCAATAATGACTGCCGGGGACAGGGCGGCCTGCCCTGCCCCCGATGACTTGGCGGATATCCGGCACGGATGCCCGGCTTAGCTGCTGACGGACACGGACTTCAGGAAGTAGCCTTCATTGGCACGCGGGCGGTAGCCTTCGACGCGGGGTGAAGTCGCTTCGAACAGGTTCAGCGCGTACAGGTAGATGAAGGGCGGGTTGTCGTACATGTACGCCTGCAGTTCGGCGTAGAGCGCACCGCGCGCGTCACGGTCGATTGTGGTGTTGATGCGATTGATGTAGTCGGTGATGGTCTCGTCTTCCCAGGTGTTGTAGTAGTTGCCGGGGATGAGCGAACCAACCAGGCGCGGCAGGGCTTCGCCAACGGAGGATGACCAGCTATCGACGTACATGGGGCCGACGGCACCATACTGCGGCTCGCTCCAGTAGGCATTGCTCGTCTTGAACTCAACGCTGATATCGATGCCGACGGCGCTCAGGTCGCGCTGGATGCTGAGGCAGACTTCGTTGATACTCGGGTAGGCGTCGGTTGGGCAGCCTATAGTGACGGAGAAGCCGTCCGCGTAACCAGCTTCGGCCAGCAGTGACCGGGCCATATCCGGATCATAGGGATAGGGTTCGATGCTGGCGTCGTAGCCCAGGTTGCTCGGCAGGGTGAAGCCGGCGATCAGTTCAGCTTCGCCGTTGAACAGAGCGTTGACGATGCCAGGACGGTTAACCGCGTAGTTGAGCGCCTGACGCACGATTGGGTCTTCCAGCGGGGTGCCTTCGCCGTTGCCGATGTTCTTGAAGGCGACGTAGTACACGCGATCGTTGGCGTAGCTGAGGATGTTGACTTCAGCGCTGGCGGCGGCCAGGGCGGCTTCTTCGTTGCTCAGACGGTTGACGATATCGACTTCGCCCGTCTGGATGGCGGCCAGACGTGTGGTGCTATCGGAGATGATGCGGAAGGTCACGCGCTCCAGCAGTGGCAGGCCAGCCTGCCAGTAGTTCGGGTTGGCTTCGTAGACGATGCGGTCGCCGGGGGTGCGCTCCACGAAGACGAATGGACCGGTACCGACCGGGGCCTGCTCGAAGCCTTCAATGCCGACCTCTGCGATGTACGCCGGGGGGATCATCCACCAGCCTTCGAGTTCCGTCAGGAAGAGCGGGTTCGGCTCTGGCGTGACCAGGCGAACGGTATACTCGTCGATGATCTCAACTTCGGAGACCTGTTCGTAAGTGTCGGTGTACTGGTTGGTCGGGGTCTTGCCGTATTCCCAGGTAGCGACGACGGAATCGGCGTTGAAGACCTCACCGTTGTGGAAGGTCACACCCTGGCGCAGGGTGAAGATATACTCGGTGCCGTCTTCGCTGATTTCCCAGCTTTCGGCCAGGGCGGGGACCAGGTTGCCCTCGTCGTCGATCCAGACCAGACCATCATAGAGTTGGGCGGCGGCGTTGGTGGCGGTGATATCCGCTGTATTGGGACCATAGAGCGAGGTCGGGTCGTTGGGCAGCGCGACGACCAGTTCGCCGGATGGGCCGGACTGCGCCTGGACACCTGCCAGCACGCTAAAAATCAGCAGCAGGGCGACGATTGCGAGTTTCTTCATTGCTGTGTTCCTCCTGAGTGACTGCATATGAACTGATGATTGGCGCGAACTGATTTGTTCCTGCGGTTGGATCAACCGCCTTGAACACCGGGTTGCATCGTATTGATGAACGCCTCCGTCACGGGTGTGCCTTCCCATGCGGGATGCAGAGGCACGTTGAGCAGCGCGGCGACGGTCGGGGCCGTATCCAGCAGGCTGATGGTGCGCGTCAGGTGGTGACCTGTTTTAATATTCGGCCCGGCCAGCATCCAGGGGACGGTCATGTCCTCGGCGGAATCGGTGCCGTGCGTGTTGTCGTGGCCGCCGTGGTCGCTGTGGATCAGAATATGGTAATCGTCCGGGATGGCAGCCAGTATCTGACCAATCAGGCTGTCGATGGTTTCGATCTGGCGCAGATAGGCGTCTGACATCCAGCCGTAGGCGTGCCCGGCGACATCAATTGTGCCCAGGTAAATGAAGCTGAAATCATCGCGGCGTGCGTGCAGGGCGTCGATGGCGTGGGCGACGATGGGTTCATCGCCATTGAGATCATAGGCCGTGTTGGTGTAGAAGCTGTAATCGAGATGCCCGGGCCGGCAGAGATCGCGCAGGAAATCCCAGTTGTAGTAGAAGGCGGTGCGCTTCTCATGGGCGAGCAGGTGCTCCACCAGGCCGGACGCCGTGTGCGGCGTTGGCAGGTATTCGTTATCGAAGATGCCGTGCTTCTGGGGTGGTACGCCGGTGAAGATCGACATGTGGCAGGGTAACGTCACCGAGGGGATGACGGAACGCGCCGTGAGCGTATAGGCCGATGTCTGAATGAACCGATCCAGGTGGGGGGTATCGGCTTGCTGCATCCCATCAGGACGCATTCCATCTGTCATAATGAAGATTACAGGCATGGACAGGATGACTCATACTCGTTGGTTTGGCCAAGTATGACCCTGTTTTTCATAAAGGCATTTAAGTCGAAGTTAAATTATGGCCAAATTTGTTTAAGAAATATCGTCATTATTCGAATAAAAAGGGCGCGCCTCTGAAGAAGGGGCGCGCCCTGTATGCAGCCGTTCGTGTGGCTTAGATGCTCGGGCCGACGCGATGAATAGCGAAGCTGTTGTTGTCCTTAAGCGCTTCCGACTTGGTGAGGTAGCCATTGGAGACGCGCAGGACTTCGTCGAAGACGATCTGGCCGGCTTCGTCGAGCGTAATTTCGTCGAAGAAGACGCCGCTGACATCGACATCGACTGTGTCTTTCATCAGTTCGTAGCTCTGACGGTTGCCGGTCACTTTGATCGTCGGCATGATCGGATGGTTGGAGGTGTGGCCGCCGCCCGTGCAGAAGGTCAGCACCTGGCAGCCGGCTGCCGCCATGCTGCTGATACTCTCCGCGCCCATGCCTGGGCCATACATAACGTAGTTGCCGGGGGCCGTCCTGGTGGGCGGTACGGCGATGTCGAGATACTCGACGATGGGTGAGCTGCCGATCTTCTTGCAGGCCCCCATGGATTTCTCTTCGATGGTGGTCAGGCCGCCGGCGATGTTGTCGCCCGTGGGCTGGCTGCCGCGGATGTCCTCGCCACTGGCCAGGGCGCGGGCTTCCATATGCTGTACGCCAGCGACGATGGCCTCAGCGACTTCTGGCGTGGCGGCGTTATCGGTCAGCCAGTTTTCGCAGCCCATCCACTCGGTGCACTCGGCCATGATGGTACGGCCACCCAGCGCGATGATCTTCTCGGCGGCGATGCCGTTGGCCGGGTTGCTGGCGAGGCCACTGGTGGTATCCGAGGTGCCGCATTCCGTGCCTAAGAGCAGCCTGGAGACGGGCACAGGCTCGCGGTTGTACATGCTGATCTGCCGGGCGAAATCCTGCGCGATGCGTGTGGCTTTTTCTATAGCGCTGATATAACCGCCCTCACCGCGTATGTTGACGGTAGCGATGAGCTTGCCGGTCGGTGAGATATCTTCGGCGATGTCGTAGGCGGTGCAGCCTTCTTCTTTGAAGTGGTCGATGATGATGACGGCGCCGATGTTGGGATTGGCCCCGGTGCCGCTCAGGAAGCGGCGCGTCACGCGCAGGTCGGGCACCACCTGGCAGCGGCCAAGGGCGTGGGTAATCGGGACCGCGCCGTAGATCGACTGAGCGACGCGCTCTACAACGCCGTTAGCGTAGACCGTCCCCGACAGGATGAGCAGATGATTGCGCACACCGACTGAGCCATCAGGCCGGACATAACCCATGAATTCCATAATGTTTCCCCTCTGACAATGACTAACCTATAAGGATTGATTCACAGTTTGCGATGATCGTCGTACCTGCCCTGCCGGGCGATTACTCGGCGGCGACCTGCGTCTTCTCGATCAGGTCACCACGTCCGCGATTGCTCTCGACGTTATGGACGTGGACGTGATCGCCGGCTTTGATATCAGCGCTGGCTGTGCCGATGCTCAGGCCGTATTTCATGACCGTGCTGCCTGCCGGGATATCCGCCAGGGCGATCTTGTGGCCGTAGGGAATATCGGCGTTGGCGGTGACTTCAACGTCGGTGATGCGGCCGTTCGTGCCGATCTGCTCGCCCTTCTGAATGGCGGCGACGACGGCGGTGCCGACGTTATCTGCCGCATCAATCACGAAGACTTTTTTCATGACGTGGTTCCTTTCTCAATAGCAGTGCTAATTGACACTCAAACCTGAAAAGGCAATCAGGGGGTTGCCCCCCTGAAATATTCTTGGGTGGGGTCATCCATTGACGGGCTGCAAAGGCCGTGAATCCGTGAACTGTGGCAGGTACTCCGCGAAGGTCTCCAGCAGGTCGTCGAGGATGGCGCGGGCGGTGTCGATGGCTGTCACCATCGGGTCGAGCAGCAGCGCCTGCAGCGCCAGCTTGCGATCCCCGGTCAAAGCCGCATCGACGTACAGCGAACTCAGCGCCAGCTCACGGCGACACAGCTCCGCGATGCCATCCGGCAGCGCCGGGAAGCTGAGACCCTGGAAGCCAAAGGCGGAGATCATCCCTGGGACTTCGACAATGGCATCATTCGGCAGGTTGGGAATATAGCCCTGGTTGGGGATGTTCAGTTGCGGGTGATAGTGCTGGCGATTGTAATGCACCGCAGCGATCATCTCCGGGATGCCTTCGTCCAGCATATCATGCCGCCAGACATCGCGCAGATCTTCCACATCGATTACGCCGTTAACGATATCGCGGGCGAGCTTTTCGCGGTAGGCGCGGCGTGCACGGTTGCCGTCCCAGCTCTGAAGGCGTAGTTCGTACTTCTCCCAGGGCCGCGTGATCGGGTCGCTGACGCAGGTCAGGTACTCGCACATATGACTATCGCCGGCGGTGGGCATCATGCCGTAGATTTCGAATATCTCCCGGGTGAGCGGCTCAAAGCTGCGGCGATAGGTCTTCAGCCAGCGGTCGCGCAGCTCCGGGTAGAGATCTTCGCCGGTGTGCTTGTCGCGGATGTCGTAGACCCAGGAGAAATGATTGATCCCTGCCGCTTTGATATCGAGGTGCTGCAGCGCGGCCCGGGCGACCGGGATGAAGTTGGGCATGTTGGTCGCGTCGGTGTGGACGTGGAAATCAGGCGGCACCGGGATACCGTAGCGATCGGCCAGGATTGCACCGGCCATCGCATAGCCCCACAGCAACTGATGACAGAGGCCGACTACTTTGATTTTGGTGTAGCGATGAACAGCGGTTGTCAGCCGGATGAGCGGGTTCACGAGGTTGAAGTAATAGGCATCCGGGCAGAGTTCTTCCATATCGCGGGCGATATCCATGATGAGCGGCAGATTGCGCGCCATGTGCGAGAAGGAGCCAGGGCCGCCGTTCTCGGCGTAGGGCTGGCGGACGCCATGCCGCAGGGGGATCTGCCAATCCTGCTCCCAGACGGTTTCGCGCTGGCCGACCTGGATCGACACGATGACGAAATCGGCATCGGCCAGCAGTTCGCGGCGGTCGGTGCTGCTGGTGATCGTCATCTGAGCATCCCAGGCGGCGTTCATCTTGTTGGCCAGCCGCGTGATGACGTCGAGTCCTTCCGCGTTAATATCACATAAAGCCAGATGAGCGCCTTTGAGCAGGTCGCTCTGAATCATAGTGGACAGCGCACCCAGACCAAAGATCGCGCTGCCCGCCCCGATCACCACAACTTTAGGCGGTTTGATGCTCATAGTGTTGATGTGCCTTTACTCCGGGCATGGTGACCCATCTCATAAACGACCACTTTTTATTTTGGGTTCTGCTGGATGACAGACGTATCTTCTCAGCAGAACACCGTAAAGCCATCTTCGTGTTGGCGTCGATGGCAGTTACTCATAAGGCGTTTGATCCCAGAACTCCGTGAACTTGCCCAGGCCCATATCGGTGTAGGGGTGGGCGAAGGCTTCCTTGTAGACGCCATAGCCGGCGGTCACGATGTCTGCGCCCATGACGGCGGCATCGACGATCTGACGACCGTTGCGGACGGCGGCGACGAGGACTTCGGTCGTGTAGCCGTGCAGGTCGCGGATGGCGACGATGTCTTCGATGAAGCCGCCGGTTTCCTCCGCGTTGGTTTCTTTCCAGCCGATGAAGGGCGAAATATAGAACGCGCCCATACGCATCGCCTGCAACGCCTGCATCGCGGAGAAGCACAGCGTCAGGTTGCAGCGGATTCCTTCGTCACTGAGGACGCGGCAGGCTTTGAAGCCATCTTCGGTGGATGGCATCTTGATGACGAAGTTCGGTGAGAGGCGCGCCAGCCTGCGGCCCTCCTCGACGATGGCCTGATAATCATTGTGACTGTGGGGGTTGGTCTGTACGCTGACAGTCTTATCGGTGCCGCTGAACAGCTCGCCAATTTCCTGAATGACGGTCATGAACGGCTTGCCGGAGACCTGGACATGGCGCGGGTTGGTCGTTACCCCGTCGATGTCCCACATCGTCAGCGCGGATTGGATTTCGTCCACAATAGCGCTGTCTAAAAAGAATTTCACCCCGGTTGCTCCTTACTCAATTTGTGGTTTGTCGATATGTGAAGCGTGATCGCGGCGGCAGCGCCCTAAAGCCGTAGCACAGGCAGGCCGAGCAGGCGTGCCAGTGCTTCGAGGGTATCGGCGTGGTCGCCGTAGGTCAGCGAAACGTGATGTTCCAGGCCCTCACTGAGCAGCGTCTCCATGGCGGCCTGTGTGCCGCTATCGAAGCGCAGGGTGCCCGTCGTGCCGGTGAAGCTCGGCGGACGCCGGAGCATCTCGCCGGTGCTGATCACGAGGCGGAAATCACCGGTGGCTTCGCTCAGACGGGCCAGCGTGACGCGCCCGGGCTTCAGCGGGAACTGCATCAGCAGCGGTAGCTGCCGGTTACTGTGGAGCGCAGCGGACGGCTGCACGTCAGGATCGGCCATGGAGAGCGGCGCAAGCCCGCAGTGCCACAAAACGGCCACATCCTCGTCAGTGTCAAAGGCGACCAGGTCGCTGCCGAAGGCCGCTTCGCCGCTGATCCACTGGAGGATGAGCTGCGTAATCGTGCCGTTGACATCGGCCTCGCAGGAGCACGGCGTCAGCCGGTCGCTCAGCATGGACATGGCCCCACAGGCGGCGCACTGCATCTCAGTGAAGAACTCCGGCCAGCAGCGGACGGCCAGCCCATCGAGCTGCTGCCGTTGTGCGGCTTCGTTGAGGACGGTATAGGCCGTCAGGGTGCCGTCGGTGGCGGTAGCGTCGACAGCATCCAGCCCGGCGACCTGCTGTGAGAGTTCAGCACGCAGGCTGGCGACCTGGGCGCGGGATTCCGGCGACCCGGCGCGCATCCGCTCGAAGACGCTGTTCAGTTCGAGCTGCGTCACTGTGACGCCGAAGCGCTGCGCCAGCCCTTCATGATTGACGAGACAGGTATCGAAGCCGGCGGGGTTCTCGCCGATACGGCCAATATTGGCCGTCTGCAGACGGCGTTTCACCTGCCCTGCCCGCGCTACGACCTGGATACGGTGCATAGCCTGGGGGTCATCGGGGGCGGCGTAGATGGTGTCATAGATCATCTGCCGCCGCTTGAGGCCGTGCGCGGTGAGGTTGATACCACAGAAGGAATTGAGGCGCAGGCGTCCGCCGGTGCGCGCCTCCGGGATGCCCCACAGAATGACCGGCACGCCGATTTCCTGCGTGAGCTGGATCGCCATGCTGCTATCGGCGAAAGAAGCCTGAAACAGCACCAGCGCGTCTTGTGTCTGCTGCTGCAGTTGTGCGCTGGCCGACCGGGCGAGATCGGCATCCATGACCAGACGCCGGTCACCGACTACCTGAAAATTGGCAGCGCGCAGTGCTTCCAGCGCTTGATCTGTCATCTGTTGAGCGAGTTCTACATCGAAGGTGGGGCGGGCAATGGCAATAAAGCCAACAGTCAAAGGGATCATCATAAAAAGAAGCTCTCTTGAGGATCAAGTTTCAGCGTTAAGCGCTTACCGATATTATACGCTTTTGCACCTCACGTGTCTCTAACTGATCTATTGAGATCGGCGTGCAATTCGCAGGCAATGGCGATCAACAGGGCAGCGGCGCAGTGTCGGCTGCCCTGCTGGTGGCGGTGTGGCTCAGTTAAGGTTGAGCACCATGAGCCGGATTTCGGTCATCTCATCGATGGTGTACTTGACGCCTTCGCGACCGAAGCCGGAGGCTTTGATACCCCCATAGGGCATGTGATCCACGCGGAAGGTGGAGACGCTGTTAACCTGCAGGCCGCCGACGTCGATGCGGTCCCAGGCATCCATGATGCGCTTCATATCATTGGTGAAGATGCCCGCCTGTAATCCGTATTCGCTGTCGTTGATGATGGCGATGGCATCGTCCCAGGTCTGATAGGGAGACAGCGTCACGACCGGCGCGAAGACCTCCTCGCAGGAGACTTTCATGTCACGTGTGGTCTGCGTCAGGACGGTGGGCTGCATGAGCGTACCCTCACGGGTGCCGCCATAGAGCAGGCTGGCCCCGGCCTGGATGGCCTCCTGCACCCAGTTTTCGGCGCGTTCCGCGTCGCGCAGGGTAATCAGCGGGCCGATGTCGGTGGCGGCGTCGCGCGGGTCACCGACTTTGAGGTTTTTCACTGCGCTGATGAACTGGTCGGTGAACGTCTCAAAGATATCATTTTGTATCAGGATACGCTGCACGGCGATGCAGTTCTGGCCGGCATTGGCGAAGCCGCCGGAAGCTGCCTGATCAACGGCCAGCGCGAGGTCGGCGTCATTGTGGACGATCAGACCGGCGTTGCCGCCCAGTTCCAGGGCGATCTTTTTGTGACCTGCCTTGCCTTTTAGCATCCAGCCGACGGACGCGCTGCCCGTAAAGCTGAGCATGGCGATGCGCGGATCGGTGACCATGATCTCCGCCTGTGGTCCCCAGCAGTTCACCATGCTGAAGGCTTCTGGCGGGTAGCCTGCTTCCAGCACGAGTTCGGCCAGGATAACCGACGATAAGGGCGTTTTTTCCGCAGGTTTGAGGATCATGGCGTTGCCGGAGGCGATCGCCGGGCCGATTTTGTGGCAGGCCAGATTGATGGGATAGTTGAACGGTGTAATGCCCAGGATGGTGCCGATCGGGGCACGCCTGGTGAAGCCCTGGCGGTTTTCTCCGGCGGGCGTCCAATCGATGCTGAAGACTTCGCCACCGATGCGGCGGGCTTCTTCGCTGCTGACGAAGATCGTCTGCAGGGCGCGGGTCATCTCGCCGACGGCGGTTTTGCGATTCTTGCCGCCTTCCATAATCATGACGTCGACCAACTCGTCGAAGCGTTCGCGCATCAGGCGATGCAGGTTTTGCAGGATCTCGGTACGTTTGTAGGCGGGCAGTTTACGGGTAATCTCGAAGCCGCGCACAGCGGCGGCCATTGCGTCTTCTAAGTCCTGCGGCTGGGCCATGTAGACGGAATCCACCACGGTGCCATCGTAGGGAAATTTAACTTCCAGCACCTCGTCACTGCTGCGCCACTCGCCGCCAATCAAAAATTTTTGCGTCATCAGCCAACCTCTAAGGTGTGTTTTGGTATGCGTGGATTATACCGGGCATGGTCAGTCAGCGGCAAAGACCAGCCCCTCAGTCCTGACGTATTGCGTGCAGCCGGGGCGTGCGCGTCAGGCTGAGGGGCGTAGCCCAACAGCGGGGGAAATCAGGCCAGACCGTGGCGCGTGGCACCTTCCTTGAGGAAGGCCAGACCCTCGGTGGCGATCACTTCTGAGGATTGGTTGGGCGGCCGCCACAGACAGGTGGCCGCTGCCAGATCAGGGTTGATGGCGGCGAAGGACTCCAGCACGAGGCTGCCAGTGAAGTTAGCATCGGCCAGGCCGCGCCAGACTTCGTCCCACTTGACGGTGCCCGTCCCGACAAGCCCGCGATGGCTTTCGCTCATGTGGATGTAGTTGAGTACGTCTGCGGTATCGACCAGCGCGTTGTAGAAGCCCTCTTCTTCGATATTCATGTGGTAGGTGTCGGCGTGCAGCGTGAGGTTATCCGCGCCGACGCGCTGGATCACTGCGCGGGTATCTGCGAGGCTGTTGAACAGATAAGTTTCGTAGCGGTTGCAGGCTTCCAGTGCGAGGTTCAGGCCACGGCGTTTGGCTTCCGCCGCGACATCTTTGAGCACATCGACGACGGTATCCCACTCTTCGGGCTGCGGTGGCTGGCCGGTCAGATGGCCCAGTTCATAAGCGATGCAGCCCGCGAGTACCGTCGCGCCGACCGCTTCGACCTGTTCCAGTGCGCTGTAGAGGAAGTCGCGGGCCTTCTCCGGCTGGGAGGGCATATGCGTGCCGCTGGGCAGTACCAGCGAGCAGGTTGCGCCTAGCCCCGCTTTGGCGAGCGCGGCGCGGTGGCTGGCCGCGTCGAATTCGTGCGGCTTCAACAGGGGGATCTCGATGAAATCAAAGCCGGTTTTGCCGGCCTGCTCAATGGCATAATTGCCGCTGTCTGTAGTCCAATCGCCCACCCAGACAAAGGCGTGAGCACCGTACTCTGGCATCGAATTCGCCTTTCCGTTTTATGGTCGTTTGGGCGCAGAAACTGTGCCCCTACTCTACTGAATCAATTGTAAAGTTACTCCGCCGCGTCTGATGAACTGAGGCGGTGGAAATCCTCTTTCAAGGTCGGGTACAACGTAGTGAACTGTTCGTACAGGCGATCATAACGCGCCCGATGTGATGGAATCGGCGTAACGGGATCGCCGTAACGCGCGACGGCTGCCGCGCCGCTGGCGACATCCGGCCACGTGCCAATGCTGACGCCCGCCAGCACTGCCGCACCCAGCGCGGTCTGCTCCGGCTGCTGAGAAGGTCGCAGCGGGACATCGAGCACGTCAGCGACGATCTGCGGCCAGACGCTGCTGTTCATAGCGCCGCCTGCCCCAATAAGCATCTCCGGTGGCGGCTGATGAGTCAGCGCGATTGTCAGCACCTGGCGCAGCGCAAAGGCGACACCTTCCATGACGGCGCGCGCCAGATGGCCGCGCTGATGATGCAGCCCCAGGCCAACGAACGCGCCGCGCGCCTGAGCGTCCATGTGTGGGGTGCGCTCGCCCATCAGATACGGCAGGAAGATCAGCCCGCCTGCCCCTGGCCCAACGTGCTGTGCTTCCGCACTCAGAGTGGCGTAGGCGTTGGCGGCTGCGTCCAGCCCGACGATGCCGCGCAGCCAGCGCAGGGCCAGGCCAGCGGCCAGCATCGCGCCCAGGTGATACCACGTCGCCGGTGCTGCATGATTGAAGGTGTGCAGGCGCGGGTCTGTCGGCAGCGTGCTCGCCTCCCCCGCCTGGACTGGCACGAAGACCTGCCCACCGGTGCCAATGGTCACGGCGGCGCGTCCAGGCGAGATGACGTTGTTGGTGATGGCCTGCGCGGGTTGATCCGCACAGCCTGCGGCGACGGGGATGCCCGGCTGAAGACCGAGCGCGTTCGCTGCGTCCGCCGTGAGCTGCCCCGCCTGCACATGCGATGGCAGGACCGTCGGGAACAGGTCGGCAGGCAGGTCGAAGGCGCGCAGCAGCGCATCGGACCAGCAGCCCGCCTGAACGTCGAGCAGGGCAGTCGAGGCCGCGTCGCTGATGTCGGTGGCGATTTCGCCGGTTAGCTGCAGGCGAACGGTGTCTTTAGGCAGGATGACCTTCGCCGCCTGATCGAGCAGCGCCGGGCGGTGCTGGCGGAGCCAGTAGAGCGTTGCGCCCATGAATCCGGCGGCGGGCAGCGTCCCGGCGATGGCCGCGTAACGCTGTGCGCCGACCTGCTCTACCATGCGTGTCACGGCGGACGCGCTGCGCTGGTCGGCCCAGATGATGGCCGGATGCAGCACTTCGTCGCGTTTGTCCAGCAGGACGGTGCCGTGCATCTGGCCGGTGACGCCAATCGCCATGACACGCTGTTTTTCCACGCTGGTCAGTACGCGGCGGCAGGTGGTGATCGTCGCCTGCCAGTAGACTTGCGGGTCCTGCTCAGCTTGACCGGGCTGCGGCTGGTCGATGACGTAATCCGCACCGGCAACAGCTACCACGCGCCCGGTCTCCACGTCGTAGAGCAGGGCTTTGGTGCTCGATGTGCCGATATCAATGCCGAGCAGGTAGCTCATGACTGATCCTCAGGGAAGAAGGCCCGCCCGCAGATCAGACTCCGCAGGCGGGTGGTTATGTGTCGACTATTCAGGCAGGTTGTCCTGGGTGATGACGACGACAGGCGACTCGATGAACGGCGCGATCGGACGCCCTTCAATGACCTTGATCAGCGCCTCGACGGCCAGATAGGCCATTTCGTCGGGGAACTGGGCGACGGTACCGGCCAGACGTCCAGCGGCCACCGCTTCGAGCGCTTCAGGGATGGCGTCCACGCTGACGACGATGACTTCACCGGCCAGGCCAGCGGCTTCGACGGCTTCGACAGCGCCCAGGCCCATGCCGTCATTAGCGGCGAAGATCGCCTGAACGTTGGGGTTAGCCTGGAGGATGTTGGTCGCCACGTTGAAGGCTTCCGCACGATCCCAGTTGGCTGTCTGGCTGGCGACGACGTTGAGGCCGCCCTCGGTCGCGCTATCGGTGAAGCCGGTCACGCGGTCGATGCTGCTGGTGGTGCCAGGCGCGCCTTCAATGACGGCGACTTCGCTGCCGGCTTCGACCAGGCCCAGGACGAGATCAGCGGCGACGCTGCCTGCGCGGACGTTGTTGCTGGCGATCTGCGCGGCGAGGTCGATGCCTTCCTGAGCATCCGCCGGGATGAGTTCATCCAGGTTGACGATCGGGATGCCCTGCTCGGTCGCCTGGACGAGTGCGGTATTGAGGCTGGTGGCGCGGAATGGCGTCACGGCGAAGCCATCGAAACCGCCCTCGTTCAGCCAGCCTTCGAGGATGGCGAGCTGTTCGTCAGCGGCGTCTTCTGTCGGGGTGCTGCCGGTGACGATCTCGATGCCGAAGTCTTCGGCGGCCATCTCATAGCCTTCGATCATCGTCAGGAAGAACTCATTGCTGAGGTTCTTGGTGAGGGTGCCCAGACGCAGTTCACCGAGAGCCGGATCGCCTAGCTGGCTGCCCGCTGAATCGATATTGTCGGTGGTGATCACCACAACCGGGGATTCGATCTGCGGGGCGATGGGACGACCTTCAAGGACTTTCAGCATGGCTTCGACGGCCAGTACGGCCATTTCATCCGGGTACTGGGCGACGGTCCCGGCCAGACGGCCTTCACGGACGGCTTCCAGGGCTTCGGGGATAGCGTCCACGCTGACGACGAGGACTTCACCGGCCAGCCCAGCGGCTTCGACCGCTTCGACAGCGCCCAGGCCCATGCCGTCATTGGCGGCGAAGATCGCCTGAACGTTGGGGTTACCCTGCAGGATGTTGCTGGTCACGTTGAAGGCTTCCGCACGGTCCCAGTTGGCTGTCTGGCTGGCGACGACGTTGAGGCCGCCCTCGGTCGCGGCATCGGTGAAGCCGCTGACGCGGTCGATGCTGCTGGTGGTGCCCGGCGCGCCTTCGATAACGGCGACATCGCTGCCGGCTTCGACCAGGCTCAGGACGAGATCAGCGGCTTCGTTACCGGCACGCACGTTATTGCTGGCGATTTGCGCGGCGAGATCGATGCCTTCCTGGGCATCGCCAGGGATCAGCTCATCAATGTTGATGATCGGGATGCCCTGCTCGGTCGCCTGTACCAGCGCGCTGTTGAGGCTGGTGGCGCGGAACGGAGTCACGATGAAGGCATCAAAGTCGCCTTCGTTCAGCCAGCCTTCGAGGATGGCGAGCTGCTCGTCAGCGGCGTCTTCTGTCGGGGTGCTGCCGACGACGATATCCACGCCGTAGCGCTCAGCGGCGAAGCGATAGCCATCGGCCATCGTCAGGAAGTACGGGTTGCTCTCATTTTTGACCAGGGCGCCGATGCGGATGCCGTCATCCTGGGCGGCAAGCGGCGCGATAGCCAGCAGCAGCAGCGCGCCAATGAGCATGATTAAACTGATTTTACGCATGATGAGAAGTCCTCCTGCTTCTAATACCCTTAAGTAGAATGAACTGCTGTACGGGGATTCGCATAGTCAATCGATGTTCGATCATTCACCTCCTCAGTGATGTGATAAGAACCGTGCGTTTCCTATGTACGCTGGAGCGCATCCAGGTCATAAGCGGATCATTGAGCGATGAAACTAGGTGCGTTTCATCTGACGTTTGCGCCACATATCGAGCATAACGGCCAGGACGATGACGCTGCCGATGACGACTTCCTGCCAGTAACTCGGCACATTGAAGATGTTCAGGGCATTGCGCACGAGGCTGATAATCAGTGCACCGACCATCGTCCCCATAATGGAGCCTTCACCACCGGAGAGGCTTGTGCCGCCCATCACGGCGGCAGCAATGGCGTCGAGTTCGAACAGGCGGCCAAAAGTCGGGTCGCCGCTGTTGAGGCGAGCCAGCAGCAGCGCCGCCGCGATGCCCGTCAAAAAGCCAGCCAGCGCGTAGATGCGCAGCTTGTGTCGCTCCACGTTGATGCCGGCCAGGCGGGCTGTCTCTTCATTGCCACCGATCGCGATCGTGTATTTGCCGAAGCGCGTGTAACGCAGGATCAAAAGCGCGACGACGGCGATCACGGCGGCGATGATAACTGCAACCGGGATATCGCCAATGCGCGCATTGAATATCTCATTAAAGGTACGGTCGAAGCCGTAGATGCTGCGGCCTTCACTGATGACCAGGGCTATCCCTCGGAATATGCCCATCGTGCCTAAGGTCGCTATAAAAGGTGGCAGCTTGACACGCGTAATCAGGAAGCCGTTGAACACGCCGCAGGCTGTCCCGATGCTGACCGCCGCCACAAAGCCGCCCAGCGGCCCCAGGGCGGTATCCCGCATGACCATCGCCGCCACCACGCCGCCCAGGGCGACAATAGAGCCGACAGAGAGATCAATACCGGCGCTGATGATCACGAAGGTCATGCCGACGGCGATGATGGCGTTGATGCTGGCCTGCAGTGCAACCTGAATCAGATTGCGCGGCGTCAGGAAGAACTGCTCGCCACGGATGATGGGCGTCAGAATCGACAGGATGATAATCATGCCGAACAACACGAAGAAGATGCCGTATTCCGCCAGGAACTCAGCGATCTTCATCCGATCTATGCCGCGCTTCTGTTTGTTGTTTGCAGTCGGTGCCGCCATAAAGTGTTATCGTCCTTCTGCTGCGTTGGTGATGAGCGAGCCGCGCCTGAACTGCGCTTATGAAGTTGGCTCGACGAAGGCGACTGAGTCGCGCGCGACCAGCGACACCGGCAGTACGACCGTCTCTGGCTCTCGATCGGGTTCTTTGATGCGTGATAAGAGCAAGCTGGTCGCTGTCGCACCCATATCGTAGATGGGCTGGGCGATGGTGGTCAGCGTCGGGATGCTGTAGCCCGCCAGCGGAATATCGTCAAAGCCCATGACGGATAGGTCGTGTGGCAGTTGTCTGCCGAGCTGGGACGCCCCGTGCAGAACGCCAATGGCGATGACATCTGTCAGGGCGAAGATGGCCGTCGGCGGCTGTTGGGTCGTGAGCAGATCATGGGCACTTCTGTAACCAAGCTCGAACTGTTTGCCCTTTTCCATGATGATGTGCCGCGTTGGGATGTCCAGTTCTGCCTCGCTCAGCGCACGCTTGACGCCGCTCATGCGGGCGACCATCGCCTCACTGTAGGGCGTCGTGCCGACGATGCCAATCTTCCGGTGACCGTGGGCCAGCAGATGCTGAATCCCCATATAACCGCCCTCTTCATTGGCTGAGAGCACTTTGTCGACGTGATCGGCGTTGAGGTCACGATCCACCAGGACAACGGGCACGCTGGCGTCCTTGAATCGCGTTACATACTGCGGATGCTGGCCGGTGGGCACGTAGATCACCCCGTCAACGCGCTGCTGCAGCAGGATGTCGATCGCGCTGCGCTCACGGGTGCCGTCCTCCTCAGAACTACAGATGAACGTGCGGTAATCATGCTGGAACAGCGCTGACTCAATGGCGGCGGCAAACGCGCTGAAGAAGGGATGGTCGATCTGTGGGATCAACAGGCCGATGGTGAGCGTTTCGCGGCGGCGCAGGCTGCGCCCCAGCGCGCTCGGCTGGTAATTGAGCGTCTCCATGGCCTCGCGGACACGCTGCTCAAGATCAGGGCTGACGAAGCCAGTGCCGTTGATGACGCGCGATACGGTCGCTACTGAGACCTGAGCGCGTTCTGCGACTTCTTTAATCGTTGCCATTGCCGCCTCCAGCGCGCATTCCCCACTCATCATGAGTGGCGTACATTTGCTTTGCGCCGGTGATGTAAGCGACGATTTCTTCGGGCGTGGTCTCTTCTTTGCGGAGTGTGGCGACGTGCCACCCCTGGCGCAGTACGACGATTTTGTCCGCGATGCGGTGGACGTGCTGCATATTGTGGCTGATGACCAGCAGGCCCATATCCAGGCCACGCAACTTCTCGATCATCTGCAGGACCTGCTCCGTCTCCTCAACGCCGAGGGCGGCTGTAGGTTCATCCAGGATGACGAGCTGCCGACCCCAGGTGATTGCTCGACCAATGGCGACGGCCTGACGCTGCCCGCCAGACATGCTGCGTACTGCGAGTGTCGGCGCGGGGATTTTTATGTGCAGGTCCGCGAGCGCGTCGGCGGTGGTCTCTCGCATCTGCCGCCGGTCGAGGATGCCCAGCCAGCGCCCGATGACGCCCCAGCGGGTCGTCTCGCGCCCCAGGTAGACGTTATCAGCGACGTCCAGTTGTTCGATCAGCGCGAGATGCTGGTAAACCGTTTCGATACCAGCGTGGAGCGCATCTGCAGGTGTTTTAAAGTGGCATTCCTGGCCGTTCAGCAAGAACTGCCCGCTGGATGGTGTGTACAGGCCGCTGATGATCTTCACCAGGGTTGATTTACCGGCACCGTTATCACCGACCAGCGCGAGAACTTCGCCATGCTCCAGGCTGAAGCTGATGTCCTTAATCGCCCGGACGGCCCCGAACGCCTTCGAGATATTGCGGATTTCCAGCAACGGCGGACGGTTATCTGAGTTTGAGGATATGTTTGGAGTAACCATATTTATGCTAAACTCTGAAAAAAACTCTATGTAAACGTTTACATAGAAACTGTACCGTATTTTTAGGGGTTCTGTCAAGTTATTGGTGCACGATGACCTGCTGTGAACGCACCTGCCCCGCTGTCAGATTCAGGTGAGCAGACATTGTCGTCTGTTATTGCCAACGAATGATGCGTTGTGGTAGACTGCCGGTATGATTTACTTCAGTGGCAACCTCCTCCTGACTTTAGCTTCGCTGGCGCATGACGTGGCGTGGTCACATACGACGCGCCTGTAGTCTCTTAGTTAATTATCTACTCTTCTATGTGTAAAAACCTAAGACGCTGTGGGCGGTGATGCCTTCAGCGGACACATGCTGTTTGTTTTCAGGTCTGATGCGGGCATCGGCGCGGCAGCGCGTCTTGTCAGGATGATGAACTGCATTAGAAAAGGAGACCTGGAAAATGCATATCCTGCACTTGAATCAGTTAGTGGCAAACTATATTGGTCACGAAATTTTCAACGACGTGACCTGTCAGATTGGATACCGCGACCGAACCGGTATCATCGGGCCGAACGGCTCCGGCAAGTCGACGCTGCTGCGCCTGATCGCCGGGGAGATCACGCCGGAGCGTGGGCATATCGTCACAGTCGGGCAGGTCGATGTTGGCTATCTGACGCAGGATGTCAGCCTGCCGGAAGAACTGACCTTGCTGGAAGCCGCGATGGTGCTGCCGCCCCGCCTCGCGGAAGTCGAGGCGCAGTTGAACGCGATTGAAGCTCAGCTCGCGCTGCCGGAAGTCTACCGCGACGAGGCGCGTCTGATGGCTGTGCTGGCTGATCAGGAACACGTTCTCGCACGCTACGAGCGTCTGAATGGCTCGCGGCACCCGGCGCAGGTGCGTAAGCTGCTGGCGGCGCTGGGCTTCACCGAAGCGGACTATGATCTGCCGGCGGCGACGCTCAGCGGCGGCCAGAAGAAGCTGGTCATGCTGGTGCGGCTCGCCGTGACTTCGCCCGATCTGCTGTTGTTGGACGAACCGGACAATCATCTGGATGCACGCGGCAAGCGCTATCTGGAACGCTTCATCCGCGATTATCCCGGTGCCGTCTGGATTGTCAGCCACGACCGCTATCTGCTGGACGAAGTCGCTACAAAAATCCTTGCGCTGGAGAATGGGCGCGGCGTGGAGTATCCGGGCAACTACACCGCCTACACCACCGCCCGCGAACTAGCGCGGCTGCGTCAGCAGCAGATGTATGTCGCCCAGCAGAAGGAGATTGCGCGGATCGAAGCCGCTATCGCCCGCTTTGAGCACTGGGCGCACCTGGTTATCAAGGAGCGACACATCAAGCAGGCGCGCAGCCGGCGGCGGATGCTGGATCGTATGGAAGAACGTGGCGAAATCATCGAGCGCGTGACGGAAGCGCGCCGTATGGGGCTGGCTCTGGAAGGCGGACGCGGCAGCACGCTGGCTATCCAGGCGAAGGGTGTCACCGCTGTGCTGGATGACAATCTGATTTTCGACGATGTCAATTTCACGATCCGGCATGGCGAGCGCGTCGGGCTGGTGGGGCCGAATGGCTCCGGCAAGTCGGTGCTGTTCCGGCTTATCCGGGGTGAACTGGAGCCTTACACGGGGCATCTGCGGATAGGGATGGGCAGTCGCCTGGGCTATTACGCGCAGGAGCATGAGACGCTTGCGGACTGGCTGCAGAAGACGCCACTGGACGCGGTACGTCAGCTCAAGGTTGGCGCTGAGGGGGACGCAGTGTCGTTCCTGCTGAAGATGCTGTTCACCTACAAACAGGTGCGGCAGCCGATTCATACGCTCAGCGGTGGGGAGCGCAGTCGTTTACAGCTCGCTCTGCTCATGTTGCAGCAGCCGAACGTGCTGCTGCTGGATGAGCCAACCAACAATCTGGACATTCCCTCTGTGGAAGTGCTGGAAGAAGCGCTGGATGACTTCGAGGGTGCGGTGCTGGTCATCTCGCATGATCGCTATTTTCTGGATCGCACGGTCGATCGCGTGCTGGAACTACGGGATGGCGAGATGTTTGCCTATGACGGCGGCTACACCGATTACGCCGAAGCCTCAGGCTTAATGGGGTGAGCGCGCATTATGGTTCAGGCAAGGTCGGCAGCATGACGCGGACGCAGGTGCCCCTGCCCGGCTCACTGCTGACCTCGATCTGGCCGTCGTGCAGCTCAATGATGCGTTGTGCAACGGGCAGCCCCAGGCCGAAGCCCGCCACAGAGTGCGCGGCATCCTTACGCCAGAAGTGTTCAAAGATGTGCGGCAGGTCTTCTTCTGCGATGCCGGTGCCGGTGTCTTCGAAGTCAATCAGGACGCAGTCGTCTCCATTCTTCAGCCTGATGGTGACCGTGCCGCCGTGCGTTGTATAGCGCGCCGCGTTATCCAGGATGAACAGGAACGCGTCTTCCAGCAGATCGACATCGCCAGCGACATGGGCGACGGGGTCTTCCATCTCGAAAATAAAGTGTAGCTGCTTCGACCCGTAGCGCTGAGCGACGTGATCGCCGGTCATGCGCAGTAGAGGTTTCAGTGAGATACGGGATTCCTTCAGCGTGATGCTGGTATCCAGACGGGTATTGAGCAGCAGCATATCGAGCAAATCAGTGATGCGTTTGATCTGCTGCTCGACTTTCTCCTGATAATACGGACGCCTCTCGGCCTCGTTACGGTTGGCCAGGTTATAGACGCTGCTGTTGATTATGGCCAGCGGTGTACGGAACTCATGGGCGGCATCACGGATGAAGCTGCTGAGGATGTTCAGTCGCTCACGCTGCAGGGCCAGGTCAAATTCGTGCTGACGTGCTTTGCGCTGCTCGGTAATATCTGTGAAGGTGACGACCACGCCGTAGGGTTTTTCCCCCCGATCGGTATCCATGAGCGGCTGCGAGTTCAGCGAGATCCAGATGATACGATCTTCCTCTACACGTCGCACGCCCATGATGATGTCCGTCTGGGGTGTGCCTGTGCGCAGGCTGACCAGGGCCGGATACTCTTCTGCGGCGAAAGGTGTGCCGTCTTCGTGGATTGTCCTGCTCGTGGTTTGCTGCGGCGTGAGGCCGATGAGCCTTTCACGCGTGGTCCCTAGAATGGCAGGTGCAGCGTCGTTGCACAGGATGATTTCTCCGTGCTGATTGTGGAGCACCACCCCTTCCGACATGGCAGCCAGGATCGACCGATAGCGCGCTTCGCTGTGCTGGATAATTCGTTCACTGCGTTTGCGGACGATGGCTGCACCGAGTGCAGTCGCGATGGTCGTCAGGATGGAGCGCTCACTGATGCTCCAGGGATAAGAGACCTGGCAGTTATCAAAACCGATGAAGCCCCAGAACTGATTATCCACATGGATGGGCACGACGAGCAGCGTCTTGATACCCTGTCGCTCCAGGATTTCGCGCACGCTGTCGGGGAACTCATCCGGGCGGCCTTCAATATAGTAACCGCCGCTCAGATCCTCATACCAGCCTGACAACACTTCAAATGGGAGGTTCTGCAATTCCGGATTGTTGATCTGTGGGATGACGCCATCCCGCACCCACTCATAGCGCTGGCTGGCCAGATGGTCGCCGGTTTCTTCGTCCTGGTGCGCTTCGAAGATATACGCGCGGTCCTGGTCGGCAATCTCCCCGACCATTTCGAGAATGCTGGGGATGGCCGCGTCCATATCGTAATCCGAGAGCAGGAGCTGGCTGGCCTGCGCGGCGATCTGCAGCAGGACGTCGCGCTTGAGCAGGTTTTCTTCGGCCTGTTTGCGCTCGGTGATGTTACGGGCAATGCTCTGAAAGTGCACGAGCTGGCCGTCTTCGTCGCGGATGGCCTGTACGTTGACTTCTACCGGGATGATGCTGCCGTCCTTGTGACAGAACTGCGTCTCGTACACGGGGATGATCTCCCCTGCCAGCATCTTCTGATAGACGTTTTGTGACATTTTGTGGCGATCTTCAACGACGATCTGACGATAATCAAGGGCCAGCAGTTCTTCGCGTGTGTAGCCCAGCATATCGGCAGCGCGCTGGTTGACGCGCAGGTGACGGCGATCCTGTGCGATGATGAAGACGGCATCATTGGATTGCTCGAACAGGCCGCGATACAGCCGTTCGCTGATGCGCAGGTCGATTTCAGTCTGCTTGACCCGGCTGATGTTATGGGCGGTGAACATCCGTGCGATCAGTTGGCCGTTGTTATCACGAATAGGCTGAATCTGGAAATCAAAATAGTGCAGTTTGCCATCTTTTGCAGACAGCGTGATTTCGGTATGCAGTTCTTCTACGTCGCGGTAGCGCTCGATCTCCTGACGCCACGCCGGGAAGACGCTGGATACAGGTTGACCAATGAAGGGGGCCAGATGCTGGCGAGCGACACGCCGCGCCGTGCGATTAACGTCGATGATGCGGTCATCCAGATCGACGACAGCCATACCGTCGTTCATGCTGTCGATCAGACGATCGCGGGCCAGTGAAGGAACATCGAACAAGCGCCAGCGGAAGATGGCCCATGCGAGGATCAGGTTGCTCAGACCGATGGTCAGCGGCACGGTATCGCGGCGGTCGACATTGTGCGTCCCTACGGCGAATACCACAATGTGAAAGAGAAGTGGCAGGCCGATGCCCAGGATGATCAGGCGGATCTGCGTCGTGTGGCGGCCGCGTGTCTGAGGCAGGTAACGGGCCAGCAGGATGATCGCCCCGATCGTGAGGCCGTAGAGGTAAATCAGGATCGTCCAGATGGGGCCACCATAGCTGTAATTGAACGCGCTGAACGGCGGCTCCGGCACGATCCTGGCATCGCTGTAGATCCACTGATGCAGCGGGTTGGTGAGCAGCAATCCGTAGAAGACGAGGATAGGTGTCCAGATCAGGGCCCAGTACAAGGGCCTGAGTCGCTGGCCGGTGACGCTCAGTGCCAGCCACAGGATTGTCGGCATGCTGGCCAGAGCCATTGCCCACTGCCAGTTATCCCAGAAGAGCTTTTCTCCCAGGCCCTGGCTGACCAGTTCCAGTTGCAGGCCCAACATCCACAGGCCCTGTATGAATGCCAACAGAGCATAGGCGAGAGCGCCGGGCGTGCGTGGGCGCGTCAGGGCGTAGATCGCCAGGCCGAATGCCAGCAGGAAGGATATTAAGTTGGGTAGAAGCGTAACGCTTGGCCAGCCTGGCATATTGCGACAATCTACACTGCGCGAAACGACTATAAAGATTAATGGAACCTAAGAATCTGCCTGTATTATACCCTCATCGGATACCCTGCCTATGTTGAAAAACGCTCGCGTTTTTCTACTCTAACCAAACTCCCCGGCGATCTACTACGCTGCAATGATCTGTCGCTGCAAGCGCAGCATTTGCGCATAGAACGCATTGGCTGCGACGAGCTGCTGATGCGTCCCCTGCTCCACGATGCGGCCACCATCCAGCACGATGATGTGATCCAGGTCATCGAGCAGCGTCAGCCGGTGGCTGATAAACAGCATGGTCTTGCCACGAGTCGCTTCGAGCACGGCCTGCATGACGGCCTGTTCGGTGACGGCGTCCAGGTTGGCGGTGGCTTCGTCAAAGGCGAAGATGGGCGCATCCTTGAGCAAGGCCCGCGCCAGGGCGATGCGCTGCCGCTCGCCACCACTGAGCTTGCCGCCCGCCTCGCCGACATAGGTGTCGTAGCCATCGGGCAGGCTCAGGATGAAATCGTGGATCTGCGCGCGTTGCGCCGCATCGATGATCGCCTCGTCATCGGCTTCGGGCCGGGCGATGCGGATGTTCTCTTTAATGGTCGTGTTGAACAGGTGCGTCCGCTGCGACATGACGGCGATCTCGCGGCGCAGGTCTTCCTGCGTGTAGGCCCGGACGCTATGCCCCCCGACCGACAATGTGCCGTGCTGCGTCTCCCACAGCCGCAGCAGCAGATTAATCAGCGTGGACTTCCCTGCCCCACTCGCGCCGACGATCGCCACACGCTGGCCTTCCTCAACTTTGAAGCTGACATCTGACAGTGCCGGGTCAGCTTCGGCGGTGTAGCGGAAGGTCAGGTTGTGCGCCTCAATGCTGGCATCTCGCATGGTTGCGGAGACATCAACGTGATCGCGCACGACTGGTTCGGCGTCAACGACTTCAAAGAGACGTTCGGCGGCTTCCAGGCTGCGGCCAAAGTGATTGGCGGTGCTCGCCAGGGGCGTGATGGCCTCGAAGGCGGCAATCGTCGCCAGGGTGAGCGTCCCCAGCCAGATACCATCAACGCGGGGGATGGCGATGAACAGCACACTCAGCGCGGCCAGGTTGACAAGCAGCACGCCAAGCCCGACCTGGAAGCTATCCAGCGTGTTGAGGCGCTGCTCGTTGTGGACGAGTTCATCGTCGAGTGCGTTGAGCTGCGCCTGCTGGCGTTCCGTCTGGCCGTAGGCGATGGTATCTGCCAGGCCCTGGATGCTATCAACCAGGGCGGCGTTCATGGCGGAGCGGGCGCGCACGAGTTTTCGGCCTGGTCCCTGGCCCTGTCGCCATGCCAGCCAGGGCAGCACCGTGCCGGCGAAGGTCAGATAAGCCAGCGCGACCAGCATCGCCCAGATATCGAGCGCGGCGAACAGAACGGCGATGATGAGGCCGGTCACGATGGCGACCAGCGGCGGCGCGATCACGCGGATATAGACGTTCTGTAGTTCTTCAATATCGGCTATGACGCGGCCCATCAGATCGCCGCTGCGATAGGCACTGAGGCGGGCCGGCGCCAGCGGCTCCACACGGCTGTAGAACCAGACGCGCAGATCAGCGAGCAGGCGGAAGGTCACGTCGTGGCTGACGAGTCGCTCAAGATAGCGGAAGACGGCCCGGAAGACGCCGAAGAAGCGCACCAGGACCACGCTCGCGCCCAGATCAGCGATAGAAGGCTGCAGGCCGCTCTTGGAGATGAGCCAGGCGGAGGTCGCCATCAGGCCGACGCTGCAACCGATGGTGAAGACGGCCAGCGCCACTGCGCCAAGCATGCCGCGCCAGAATGGCCGCGTGAATCCCATCAGCCGCCGGAATGTCTTAAACATGGGCCATCCTCCCAAATGCGCTGACGAGTTTTGCATAAGTGCCCTGCCGGGCCATGAGTTCGGCGTGGGTGCCCTGCTCCACAATGCGACCTGACGCCATAACGACGATGCGATCTGCCTTGAAGACGGTATTCAGGCGGTGGGCGATAATCAGCGTGGTGCGGCCCGGCAGCAGCCGATCCAGCGCGCTGTCGATGACGGCTTCTGTTTCCGGGTCGAGGTTGGCGGTGGCTTCATCCAGGATGAGGATGGGCGCATCCTTGAGGAAGGCGCGCGCCAGCGCCACGCGCTGCGCCTGCCCGCCGCTGAGGTTCGCCCCCCGCTCGCCGACAGGCGTTTCGTAGGCCTGCGGCATCCCCTGGATGAAATCGTGCGCGCCTGCATCCCGTGCGGCCTGCTCGACCTCGGCGTCGGATGCCTCAGCGCGGGCAAGGCGGATGTTATCCGCAATGGTCGTGTTGAACAGATACGGCTGCTGCGACACCCAGGCGATCTGTGTACGCCACGCGTCCGGGTCGAGCAGGCGCAGGTCGACATCATCAACGGTGACAGTGCCGTCGGTTGGGTCGATGAAGCGCAGCAGCAGGTTGGCGATGGTGGTCTTGCCGCTGCCGCTCTCCCCGACGAGCGCGACGACTTCGCCGCGTTTCAGTGTCAGATTGAGCGCGTCCAGCGCTATCGATTGGCCATCACGATAGCGCACGCTGACATCGCGCAGCACGATGTCGCCGCCGGTTGGCAGGGTTGTGGCTGTGGTCGGGCGTGGTGGCAGGGGCGTCTCCAGCACCTGGAAGATGCGGTCGGCTGCGCCTGCGCCTTCTGTCCCGGCGTGGAACTTCGCGCCGAGCGTGCGCAGCGGCAGGTAGTACTCCGGCGCGATGACGAGCAGGAACATGGCCTGCTCGAAGCCGATGGTCCCCGCCAGCAGGCGCAGCCCGATCTCGACGGCGACAATCGCCACGCTGAGCGTCGCCAGCAGTTCCAGCGCGAAGGCCGACATGAAGGCGTAGCGTAATACGCCCATGGTCGTCTCGCGGAAATCGCCCGTGATCCGGGCGATGGTTTCTACCTGTCGGCGGCTGCGGTTGAAAAGTTTGAGCGTTGTCAGCCCCTGCATGACGTCGAGGAAGTGGGCACTCATGCGGCCCATCGAGCGGTATTTCGCCTGGGCGATGCGCCCCACTGCCATGCCGATCAGCGCCATGAAGAACGGAATGAGCGGCGCTGTCAGCACCAGTACGATGAACGTCAGCAGATCGATCGGGAAGACGACGACCAGAATCACCAGCGGCACCAGCAGCGCCACGAACAGCCCGGGCAGATAATCCCGAAACCAGGCGTCCAGGGCTTCGACGCCTTCGGTGGCGGCGTTGGCCAGCTCACCCGTACGTTCGTCGCGGGCATAGGCCGGGCCAAGTGCGATCAGGTGGCGCATCAGGCGGCGGCGCAGATCGGATTTGACCTGTATGGCGATCTGTGCGGCGGCATGATGGCTGATCGCACTCAGCAGAGCGCGCAGCGCAACAACCACAGCCAAAAGACCGAACCAGATTGTCAGGTCGGAAAGGGGTGCTGCTTCTAAGAATGCGCGGGTGATGATCCGGCTGAGCAGGAATGCCTGCCCCAGGATGAGCAGCGCAATCACCACGCTCAGCCCCACGGTCAGCAGGAACGCGCGCCGTGCTGCCCGTGCCTCGGCCAACAAGCGTTTATCCATTCATCGCCCCTCTAAACGCTGTGGTCAGGTTATCGGTTATGTTGATGTCCTGCTGGGGCATCGCCCCCGCAGGGTGCTTTCTGAATCGTTGTTAAGTGTACCCGGAAATGAAAAGATGGTGGTAGAAACAGGGCGCACTGCGCCCCTTCAGTATGCCCTGTTTCGTTTCGATCATTCGGTCATGCGACGGTGGGCGTCACATGACCACAACAATCGTCATATACGGATCAGTATTCCAGATGGCTTTCCGCTGTGATGCGACGGCGGAAGACCCAGTACGTCCAGCCCTGGTAGAGCAGCACCAGCGGCACGAAGAACAGCGCGACGACGGTCATAATGCTCAGGGTGTATTCACTGCTGGAGGCATTGTAGATCGTCAGGTCCAGACCTTCGAACGTGCTCGGCATTACGCGCGGGAACAGTCCGCTGAATAGCAGAATGACGGTCACGGCCAGGGTGACGCCCGTGCTGACGAAGCCGAGGCCGAATTTGCTCTTAAAGATGTGGTATCCCGCACTCAGCAGCGCGATGACGGCAATGCCGACGCTCAGCCATTGCAGGATACCGCCGTTGTTCACGAACAGATCGGTTTCGACAAGGCTGTATCCGACGAAGCTCACAACCACCAGCACCACAGGCAGCCACAGCAGCCGGGCGAAGCGCTCCGCACGCTGGCGGATAATGCCGTCGCTCTTCAGCGAGAGGAACAGCGCACCATGCAGGCTGAACAGCAGCAGAGTCACCATGCCACCCAGCAGCGCGTACGGGTTCAACAGGTAGAAGAAGCCGCCGGTGTAAGTCATGGTCTCATCGATGGGGAGGCCGCGCACGATATTAGCAAAGGCCACGCCCCAGAGGATCGCCGGGACCAGACTGCCGAAGAAGATTACGAAATCCCAGGTTTTGCGCCAGAGGGGATTTTCGTCCTTGCTGCGGAATTCAAAGGCGACGCCACGCCCTATCAGGCCGATCAGGATCAGGAACAGGGCCAGATAGAAGCCGCTGAACAGGGTCGCGTACCAGTGAGGGAAGGCGGCGAAGATCGCGCCACCCGCCGTGATCAGCCAGACTTCGTTACCGTCCCAGTGTGGGCCAATCGTGTTGATGGCCATGCGGCGTTCTTTGTCATTTCTGGCGACGAAGGGCAGCAGAATCCCTACCCCATAGTCGAAGCCTTCCAGGAAGAAGAAGCCAATGAACAGCACCGCAACCAGTATGAACCAGAGTGTGTTCAGATCCATGATAGATAAACTCCCGTAGCCAGGGGGGCCTAGTAGGCCCCTTCAAGCGATAAATCGTCAGCGGTGTAGCCCTCATCCGTGTTGGGCAGGATATCGCCGGTGCTGGTGCCGCCGCTGCCGTACTTCCACAGCAGGAAGAACTCCGCGATTACCAGCATGCTGTAAACCAGCGTGAAGCCAATCAGCGAGATGGTCAGATCGGTGACCGTCAGTGCGGGTGAGATACCTGCTTCCGTACGCATCAGGCCATGAACGATCCAGGGTTGGCGGCCCATTTCCGTGAGTAGCCAGCCTGTGCCATTGGCGAGATGCGGCAGAGTGATGGCGAAGACCAGCACAGCCATGAAGCGTGGCGACTTCAGCAGCGTGCCGCGCCACATCTTCCAGAGCGCCGTCAGGATGAGGATGGTCATCACAGTGAACACACCCACCATGATGCGGAAGCTCCAGTACGTCAGGTAGATCGGGTTGGGGATGTAATCCCCCGGACCATACATCTCCTGGTACATTTCGTTGAGCGGGTTAAGGCCCAGGACTTCACCACTGGGGGTGTCAAACGCCAGCAGGCTCAGCAGCCAGGGGAAGCGAATATTGAAGATGGCTTCGTTATTGGTTTCGTCGCCGATCTGGAACAGCGACAGGCTGGCCGGGTCTTCACTCTCCCAAAGGCCTTCAGCGGCGGCCAGTTTCATCGGCTGATGATTGGCCAGATACTGTGCCTGTGCATGACCTGTCAGGAAGCTGAGCGCGATGGATACCAGACCAATGCCGGCAGCAATCTTGAAGGATCTGCCGAACATGATTAAATCGACTTCCTCGCGGGCGCGGACCAGACGGTAAGCGCTGATACCAAGCACAAACGCCGCTGAGGTCACCAGGGCGGTGCTGAGAACATGCGTGAACATATGACTCAGATATGGATTCGTGAGCAGCGCGAAGAAATCCGTCATCTGCGCACGTCCATTGACAATTTCATAGCCGACCGGATTCTGCATCCAGGAATTGGCTGCGAGGATCCACAAGGCGGAAATGTTACTCGCCAGCGCGACAACCCATATCGCCGCCAGATGGACGCTCTTTTTCAGCCGATCCCAGCCGAAAATCCACACGCCGATAAATACCGATTCCAGGAAAAAAGCCATCAACGCTTCAATAGCGAGCGGCGCACCGAAGATATCCCCCACAAAGCGTGAGTATTCCGACCAATTCATCCCAAACTGGAATTCCTGCACAATCCCGGTCACCACACCAATGGCGAAATTGATGATGAACAATTTCCCCCAGAACTTGGTCATGCGCTTGTAAATATCATCGCCGGTGATGAAATATGCGGTTTGCATCAAAGCGACGGTAAACGCCAACCCCAGGGTCAGGGGAACGAAGATGTAGTGAAAGAGCGTGGTCACCGCGAATTGCAGGCGAGACAGCGTTAATACATCCATCAACTCACGTCCTTCTGAATACTTGTAAATTTACAGTCTCGGCTCGGTGACAATCTTATCTTCTGCTCATCTTTGGTCATAGTGACGGATGTCACAAGTTGATATGACAAACATTTTCGTGGTGGTCTAAATCCTGCCCGTAATACCCGAACATCACTATCGACTGGGTGACACATGCTGTAGCGTGGGAAAACTGTACAAATCGCTCGATGTGGGTCCGGGTCCAATCCAGTTTGCTCTGGTGGCGCTGTTTGGTGGACAATGATCAGAGACACCGACGGCGTTTGCTGCATGAACCCAGAGCAACGATCCCTGTCGTGTGATTTATCTTTACCAGAGAAAGGGCACGCCTATGACGGCGTTACCCCCGATCATCCTCTATGCCCTCAGTTTTTTGCTGGTCGCGTTGGCCGCACAGCAGATTGGCAGATTCTTTTCGAGATACGGTCTCCCCTATATTACGAGTTATCTGCTGGCAGGCGCGCTGGCGGGGCCGTTCGTACTGCGGCTCATGCCTGCCGAATCGGTCGACGCGCTGCGTTATATCGATGACATTTCACTCGCGGTGATTGCCTTCATAGCGGGGAGTGAGTTGTATCTCAAGGAGCTGCGCAATCGCCTGCGCACGATCCTGCTCAATACGGCGGGGATTGTGGTTGCCGCGTTCGTGCTGATCAGTGTGGCGCTCTTCATCCTGCAATCGCTGATTCCCTTCGCGCAGGGGTATTCCACTAATCTGAAGATTGCCGTGTCGCTGATCGGGGCGACGATTCTGCTGGCGCTATCCCCCGCGTCGACGATCGCCGTCATACAGGAGGTCCGGGCGAAGGGGCCCTTCTCAAAGACGGTGCTGAGTATCACTGTCGTTATGGATGTGGTCATCATCATCATGTTTGCGGTGAGCGTGGCGTTCGCCGGGGCCATTGTGGATGGTGATGCGCTGAGCCTCAGCTTTGCCGGGCTGCTGGTGATCGACATCGCTATCGCGCTGGCGGCGGGATACATGATCGGGCATCTGCTGGCGCAGGTGCTGACGCTTAATGTGACGGTGGCGATCAAGGCGCTGATTGTGATGTTCATCGGCCTGGTGATCTTTGAGACCAGTATGCGCGTGCCGGACTGGGCAGAGGCGACCTTCGGCCTGAAGATCAAGATTGAGCCGCTGCTGATCGCTATGCTGGCTGGCTTCACCGTTACCAACTTCACGCGGTATCGCCTGCCCTTTGAAGACGTGCTTCATCGCATCAGCCCGATGGTGTATGTGGCTTTCTTCACACTCACGGGCGTCGGGCTTAAGCTGGATGTGCTGTTCAACACGCTGGGGATCGCGCTGATTTTGTTCCTGGTGCGGATGCTCAGCATCATCATCGGGACGTATGTCGGGGGGATAATGGCCGGGGAGCCGCAGCGCTTCCGGCGGTGGGTCGGCCTGGGGCTGATCACACAGGCGGGCATCGCGCTCGGTCTGGCGCGCGAGACGGCTGCCGAGTTCCCCGATACGATGGGCGGTGAGTTCGCAACGCTGATCATCGCTGTGGTCGTGCTTAATGAGTTGTTCGGCCCACTGCTGCTGAAGTTCTCGCTGCGACGGATGGGCGAATCGCAGATGCGGACCACTATCGAAGGTGTGCAGCCGCACGCGATCATCCTGGGTGTGGAGCAGCAGTCGATCATGCTGGCGCGGCGGTTATCTGACGAGGGCTGGGACGTCGTAATCGCTGATACGGATCAGGCGCGGTTGGTGCCGCTGATCAATGACGACTTCGCGGAGCAGTATATTCCGGCAGTCAACGAGGAGACAATAAAATCCTTGGTAAACGGTCGGCTGGATGCGCTGGTCGCCTTGCTTGATAACGATCAGGATAACCTGAACGCCTGTGAGATCGCCCGCGATGACTATGACACCCAGCGGCTTATCGTCCGGCTGCGCGATCTGACACTGGCGGAGTCGTTCCGCAAGCTTGGCGCGCGCGTCATTGATCCTGCCTCGTCCATGGTGACGCTGCTGCTGCAATCGGTGCGCGCGCCGGAGGCCGTTGATCTGCTGCTGAACCAGGACCCGCGACACGAAGTCGTGCAGATCAAAGTGGCGGAGCGCGCTATCGACGGCCTGCTGCTGCGCGATCTACGGCTGCCATCAGATGTGCTCATCCTGGAGATTCAGCGTGGGGGCCGGTCGATAGTGCCGCATGGCTTCACGACGCTGCGAGTGGGTGACGAGGTGATACTGGTCGGATGCCCGCCGAGTCTGCAGGAAGTTGCCTTCCGGTTCGGGGCGTGAGCGTTTCTAGAGTGCGTGCCTTACCAGCATGCCCAGTTCATCCGCGATGTCGATCAGCGGCTGAGGGCTGCGACTCGTGCGGCACAGGATAACGCCGCCCTCAATACTCGCGATGATGAGTGTGGCCATGGTGCGGGCGCGTTCTGGCGGAATGTTGCCACTGAGCAGCTTATCCGCAAAGGCCGCCTGCCAGTCCTCATAGATGCGGTGACATGTTTCGCGCAGGACGGAACTGCTGGCGGCGGTCTCCATAGCGATCGTCGTAATGGGCCCGCCGGCACGATAGCCGGAGCGCTCCACGTTGACGGCGATGTTCTGGATGAAGGCGCGGATGGCTTCGGCGGGGTCATCCAGCTCGGCCAGGTTGTCACGGATGCGCCTGAGGACGATCTCCCCTACCCGGTTGACGGCTTCCGTCGCGAGTTCTTCTTTACCACCCGGGAAGTGATAGTAGAGTGATCCTTTTGGGCTGTTGCTCTCTTTAATGATCTGGTTCAGGCCGGTGCCATGATAGCCCTGCAGCTCCAGCAGTTCGCAGGTTTTTTCGATAATCTGATCGCGTGTTGTGGTCATAATGGCTATCTCATTTGTTTGCGGTGAATTATAAAGAGTGGTCTATATAGTTGGCAAGCGGCGCATCATGGGCGGTGAGCAGGCTCCGTGTGGGGTGTATGCGTCGTGGGGATGACGAAGCTGAAGACTGTGCCCAACTCTGGTGAGCTTTCTGCCCAGATGTGGCCGCCGTGGGCCTGTACGAAGCCCCGTGCGATGGCCAGCCCCAGGCCGACACCGCGTTCACCATCCTGTGCGCGGCGAGACTTCTCGCCACGGTAAAAACTCTGAAACAGATTAGGGAGTTCCTCTTGTTGGATGTGTACGCCGCTGTTAGCCACGTCCACGCGGACGGCAGGCGCTGGCTGACTCTCCTGCTCACGGCTGACGCGGATCGTGACCGCTTCCCCGGCGGGCGTGTACGTGATGGCATTCTGGACGAGGTTGTAAAGCACGCGCTGTATCTTATCGGGCGCGATGGTGATCAGGTCATCGTCAAGTTCGACCTGGCCGCTGAGTTGGATCTGCCTGCTGCGAGCGCGAGGCATCATACTGCCGAGTGTATCCGAGACGAGATCGCGCAGTGAGGTCGGCTGAAAATCCAGCTTGAGGTGGCCGACATCGAGTTGTGCCAGATCAAACAGGTCGTCGATCAGGTGGCTGAGGTGCTCAATCTCGCCCAGGCTGGATTTCAGATAGCGTTGGGTCGTCTCCGGGTCGCTGACCATACCATCGGCCATGGCTTCCAGCATGACGCGCATGGAGGTTAGCGGGGTGCGCAGGTCATGCGAGACCCAGGCGACCAGATCGCGGCGAGTCTGCTCCAGGCGGCGTTTTGCCTCATCGACTTCCTGCAGATTGTGCGCCATGCAGTTAAAGCTGTGCGCCAGCCGTGCGATCTCGTCATTGCCGGTAACGTCGAGCCGGGTTGTCAGATCGCCCTCTGCGACGCGGCCTGCGGCGGCATCCAACTGCCGCAGACGATCGATCATCGTCTTTGAGACGAAGAAGCCGAAGCCCGTCGCTGCCAGCCCCGCGAAGAGCAGCATCAGCACTGCCCCACTCAGATAGTGCGAGCTGAGGAACATCAGGCGGGCCAGTGCCCACATGTTGACCAGAATCAGCGCGACGGTGAACAGGACGATCAGCAGCAGGGTCCAGCGCAGACTGCGCAGCCAGCGCAGCAGCCCGGCGCGGTACAGGCCGTAGGACATCAGCGTCGTGCTGATGCCCGTCCCGACCATGACCAGGATCAACTGTTGCAAATCGTTGGCCGAGAGATTAATGACCAGCGCGCTGAACAGCACTGTGCTCAAAAGGGCCAGGGTCAGGCTGAACATCAGCAGCAGGATCGGGCGCAGCAGGTTATCGGTGTAGTGCAGCCGGTCGCTGTTGTCCGAGGCGGTCATGAGATCAGGTCGCCTTATCGGGTCATATGCGGACATGTTGCGTCGCTAGTCTAACAGATTGTCTTTCAGTGCGCTTATGGTCGCGTGATCCAGGCCGGCATGCTGGCGCAGATATGCCTCGACCCCGCCGTATTTCGTCTCGACGTGGTGGAGCGTGGCGCGCATCAGGTCTGGATCGGCGGCCAGCAGCGGTTGAATATCATTTTCCGTCAGGCCAAGTGTCAGCAGTGGGCGAACAGCGTCCGCCGTCGACTGCATGAGGTAGCTGTAGGCGTCGTTCGACAGCGAGTAATCGGCAACGACGATCTCTTCAGGCACGTTCAGCAGACGCAGCAGCAGTGCGATAGCGACGCCTGTGCGATCCTTGCCGGCGGTGCAGTGAATCAATGCGGGCAGGTTATCCGGTATTGCCAGAGCGTGCAGAATGCGCCCGAAGAGCTGCGGATTGTTATCAATCAGGATGTCGATATAGATGCGCCGGAGCAGGTCCTGCAGGCGGTGCCGGTCGAAGAGCAGAAAGCGGATGCGTTCCAGCCGCGAGACTTCCGATTGCACGGGCAGGCGCAGCACCTCGCGGACGCTGGCAGGGGGTGTCGTCGGGGCCTGTTCAACTTCTTCGTCTGAACGCAAATCGCAGATCAGACGGACGCTGAGCGATTCCAGGCGGGCAATATCTTCCGGTGACATGAACGTGGGGGCAACGCTGCGGTAGACCTTATCCCAGCGCGTGACGCGCCCATCCGTTGTGGGATAGCCGCCGATGTCGCGCACGTTTGCCAGCGAGGTAAACGGTAGTGTGCGTTCCGCAATTTGCACGGATTCCTGGCCATCAAAGACAAGCTCAAGATAGCTGCGGTGCTGCGGGTCGATGTCGGGGATGACGACTTCCTGCACACCGCTGACGCGGGCGACGGGCTTTTCCCGGTTGATTGTGGCGAAGCTGTTGCCAGCGTAGATCGTGACGTTATCCGCGGCGCGCTGCCAGTGGACAGCGAGGCTGCCACCATCGATACGGACGAGGCCAACCGGGAGCGGTGGTTCGATCACCAGATCGGCGGGAGCGACCCTCACGACGGGGCGCGATCGTCGCTGGTTGAGCCAGGTGGCGACACCGACACCGCCAGCGAATGCGAGCAGCAAGCGAATGATCCAGCCCATAGGACTCCTCGGAACGCGATCAGTCAGGGGCTGATTATACATGGTGCGTACAGTGTCAACAGGCCGGGGAATGTTTGCTTGCGTGATTAACTGAGCGACGGCGCATCAAACTTGTAGCCGACGCCCCATACCGTTTGAATGTAGGTCGGCTGCGCGGGGTTCGGCTCGATCTTCTCGCGCAGGCGGCGGACGTGAACGGTCACTGTGCTCTCGTCGCCGTAAAACTCATATCCCCAGACATTATCGAGCAACTGCTGCCGGTTGAATACCTGTCGCGGATGCCGCACCAGGAAATACAGCAGATCGAACTCCTTGGCCGTCAGGGTGACGGGCTGACCCCTGACAGCGACGCTGCGACTGCGCGGATCGAGGTGCAGCGTGTCGAACTCAAGCGGTGTCTCCTGGCTGCCGTTAGTCGCACTGCGCCGCAGGACGGCCTTCACGCGGGCGACCAGCTCGCTCGGGCTGAAGGGTTTTGTCACGTAATCATCCGCGCCGAGTTCAAAGCCGGTAATACGATCGATTTCGTCCTTACGGGCTGTCACGAAGATAATAGGAATATCCTCGCTGACCGTCAGCGGCATTGGCTCGGCGGGGCCGCGCAGTTTGCGTGTGATGGCGAAGCCATCGATGCCGGGCAGCATGATGTCGAGCACAATCAGATCGGGCCGGGTCTTGGCCAGGATGGTCAGCGTCTGCGGCCCGGTTTCGGCCTCGATGACGGCGAAGCCGTCATGCTCCAGATAGCGGCGGACGACTTCACGGATCGTCTGCTCATCATCTACCACAAGGATCGTCTGGCTATGGCGATTCATCTTTTTTCACTCTAACCGGTCATTCCAGGGCGTATAATCGTAAATCAGCGCGTATGCAGCGGCGTTATCTGTCTTTCTGTCGCTGAAATGCGGCATGTGCTTACGCCGGATCAGATCAGCGGCGGCGATTTTATGCGACTATTTTACAGGACGACTGTTACAGATCGCTTAAGCTGAATAGAATGCTGAACAGCATATCGACGCGCGCTGCATCCGCTGCATGCGCCAACAGTGCCCATCAACCACAAAGGACGGTGTGCCCATGCCAGGTGAAGCCTTAGTCAGTGTACGCGGACTGCCCCAGTTTCCCTCGATTAAAGAAGTCAACGTACGGTCAGGGCCGGGGACCGGCCACGCACTGGCCTTCAAGGTGCCGGTGGGGATGTCCGGCCTGAGTATACTGAACGTCGCCCCGGATGAAGCCGGACATCAGCTCAACGGCAAAACGTACCAGTGGTTTCAGCTGCGCTTTCATGGAGGGGCTGTCGGCTGGGTGCGCGATGATCTGATCTGGCTGGAAGGCGATGCACGCGCCTGGGGCTATCCTGATCTGCATGAGCGGACGTATGCCTTCGCGCTGGAGCGCCAACAAGCCGCGCCGGAACCGGCACATGGCGGGGGCCACGCACCCGTCGGTACGCGCTCGAACGTCCCACCTGCCCCACCAGCAGGGCCGGCGGGCGCTGTTCTGAACTTCGCGCCTGCGATGCAGGACCTCGCCCGTGTGCGAAAAACGGCCTTTGCGATCACCGCCGCGTTTGAGGGCAGTGGCTACGCTGCCTATAACAATTATGATCGCGGCATCGTCAGCTATGGCTTTCTACAGTTTACGCTCGCTGCTGGCGCACTGGCTCGCTTGCTCGACCTGTATTTACAGCAGGCGAATCATGACGTTGCTGATAAGCTGCGCGGCTTCATCGACCGTGTGCGCCAGCGTGACCCACTGCTGCGCAGTGATACCTCTTTCCGGGATGCGCTCATCGCTGCCGCCGATGACCCGGTCATGCAGCAGGCACAGGATCAGGTGGCAACGGAGAGCTACTGGCAGCGCGTCATCGATGGCTATATCACCCATCGCGGCCTGCAGACGCCGCTGGCCTGGATGCTGCTCTTCGATATGGGGGTGAACTTCGGCACGAATCATGGCTTCGTCCGGTTGGCTGAGGAGCAGCTCGGTGTGCCGCCCCGCTCACGGCCTGGTGAGAATGGCATCACGGAGCAGCAGCTCATCGAGCGCGTGGCAGAGCTGCGCAAGCAATCGCATGATCGTCAGGCAGCGCGGGACAATCTGCCAGGGCTGCGCGTGCGCGGAGATTTCTGGGTCGGGCTGGTGCAGCAGAATGACTGGGGTGTTCAGGGTGACGCGCAGGGCATCGTCCGACCGAATGGGCGCGTCGTGCGCGTGCGGTGACGGTCGTTGACACATGGAAGCTGACCGGCTCGTCGGGGGACGCCGTTTGTGTTGACTTCGGATTGTTGAGGGCGATCGCTCGAGGGATGAGGTCGCCTCAGCGCTGATTATTTGCGCATCTTTACCGTGTAGCCGTGATAGTACGGGCAGTGGTACGCGCTGTAAAAGTTCGGCTCGTCGCGCAGCGTTTCTTTATCAATTTCGTTTTCTGATTCATGCGTGGTGAATTTGCGGCGCAGGCGTTCCATCAGTTTTTTGGGCTGCGTGTGAGATTTTTTTTCGCGGGTGAGCATCGGATGCCCTTTCTACCTTGATTCGTAAAGCCTATTTTTATTGAGATTACGCTATTTCTCGACACGGTTCAATATTTTAAGAGAATTTAAAAGGCGCGAGCTGGACGGCTCGCGCTTTGATTTGCGGCTGATTCATGCTGTCAGTGGTATGCGCCCGCTGATGGTGGACTGCAATCCTACACATCATACGAAAGTTAGCGTTGATCTAACTCCAACGTCAACTTGATTAAAATAGGAATTAACCGGTCCGGTGTGGGAGTTAACATCATTACCAGACCGGTTTTTCGTAGTATGACAATACTGCTACAGAATTTTTCATATAGACCTTAAATCAAAGTTAGTTATTTGAAAGGTACTTGCTGCGATAATCACAATTGAAGAATCGTCTAATGACGATCCAAAGTTGTGAACTCGGCAGAGATTGTGTCTGAGCGTCGCAGGCTACTGCCGGGTGAATCATCAGTCCGTTGTGTAATTTTTGTGGAGTTAGAATGAAACGCTCTACGCGTACTCTTCTGGCAGGGATCACCCTGTTATTGTTGATGGTGGGCCTGCAAACCGCTTTTGCAGGTACGGTCACCCTTAATGGCGCGCTGGCCGGTACAGATCCTCAATATTCACGCCCCAATGAAGCGTGTACATCGGTCGGGTCTTCCGGGAAGTATTACGACACGTATGCTTTTGAAGTCTCTCAGGCTGGGACCTACACCTTTGAGGTAACCAGTTTCGATAGCTTCAGCGCCGCCGCAGAGGATACGTTCCTCTTTATCTATTCCCCGTCGTTCGATGCCGCGGATCCGCTCACAAACTGTCTGGTAGGCAATAACGACGGCGGGACCGATTTGTTGTCACTCATCAGCACTTCGCTATCGCCGGATACGTCATATGTGCTGGTGATGACGACCTTTTTTAGTGATGTCACAGGCCCCTACAGCATCGAAATCAATGGCCCCGGTGATATCTGCGTGGGCGCGCCCTGCCCTGATGACCCTGGCGATCCTGGTGACCCTGGCGACCCCGGTGACCCTGGTGACCCTGGCGATCCCGGTGACCCTGGCGATCCCGGTGATCCCGGTGATCCCGGTGACCCTGGTGATCCTGGCGATCCTGGCGATCCTGGTGAACCTGCTGCAGACCCTGAACCGGCACCGGTACGTCCTTTCACCGATGGGCGTATCAACGATCTGGATGGCGGTGCTTCGGTAGCCATCTATGCGGTGAATGGTGGCTTCCAGGTCTACAGCATCAATTCGAACAGTCAGGGGGCGCTGGCACTGGTCATCACGCCTGAGGACATCGCTGCTGTGCCTAACCCGCCGGATACCAATACGCTGATCGCACAGTCAGCCGATGGCTCGATCCGTTTCTACCGGTTGACCAGTGGTGAGTTCCAGCTCATGGCACCGTCGGCAGGCGGCGAGAAGACCTACGTCGTCATCTTTGAGGAAGGCAGCGACGACTACACGTCCTTTGAGAGTTAAGCGCTGAATCGGCGCTGCTGAGTGTCGTATAAAGAAAAACGACCCGGTGACGGGGCAACTGCCCCGCCCCACCGGGCCGTTTTATGTTTCGTGGACTGTAACGCAGCGCAAGCGTCAGCCCTGGTCGCTGACTTCCTCAGTCGCTGCAGGCTCTGGTTCCACTTCGGGTGTGGTTTCGGCTTCGACTTCCGGCGTTGATTCCGCCTCTGAGTCGGTTGCTGCGCCCGGGTACCAGGGCAGCTCATCGAGAGAGATGACGTAGGGATGATTCATCATTTCGTCCTGGCAGCGATAGGGATCGCGCCCAATCTGCCAGACGTATTCCCAGGCCTGGACGAGGACGATCTGCGGGTAGAGTTCCTGCACATCGCGGACCATATCCGTCCAGCAGTAATCGCGCGTATCCCAGCCGCGACCGCTGGCCGGGATCGGCCCGAACTCGAACAGGCCAATCGGCTTGTTCAGTTCCAGCAGGCGATCGTAGCCGCCGGTTTCGCGCGGGGGGAGGAAAGCCGGATTGTCGAAGGGCTGGTTGATCTCCAGGATTTCATCATCAACGCGCATGTACAGATCCAAGCCGACGAAATCCACGTACTCATCGCCAGGGTAATAGTATTCCACCGGGCCGACGGAATCGCCGCGCTCGGCATTGGGCGAGTACACCCAGATCAGATTATCAAGACCACGCTCGGTGAAAGTGTCGTGCATGTGACGCCAGAGCTGCACGAACGGCTCCGGCGAGGGCTGGCGATGCCACCAGAACCAGCCGCCGTTCATCTCGTGAAGCGGTCGCCAGAACACGGGGACGCCAGCATCGCGCAGTTCTTCCAGCGCGCCGCCGACGAGATCAAGCTGAGCCATCCACGCCTCGTGACAGTCGCCACCGGGCAGCGCGCGCGTCACATCGAGGACTGGATCCGGCCATTGGAGGCCGTAAGTATTGCCGTCAATGGGAATACAGGGATTCGGCGAGTGCCATGACAGCGAGATCAGGTAGCCCTCCTGCCATTTGGCCAGCGAGTATTCTACAGCTTCTGCTGCGGATTGCTCCGGCGTGCGGTGCGGTCGGTACATATCGAAGCCTGTCATGGCAGGGTAACGGCCGCTGCGCGCATGAATGCGCTCAAGCTGCGTCTGGGCGGTTTCAAAGTTGGTTTGATCACCGAAGCTGCCAAACTGACCGATGATCATGCCCTCACCTGCCAGCCCGGCTACATAAGCATAGACTTCCTGCGCTTCCGGGCTGAGTTCGGAACGCTGGGCTGTGGTTGATCCCATGCTGGAGATCAACAGGCTAACAACACCGACTAGCAACAACATCAGTTTCATAGATTCGCCTCACTCACCTCTTGCAATGTCATATCGTGCGATGTGTGGCCCGGTAGGCACCTTAGCCACTTTAGCATATGCGAGATGTTCGCCCAATGGGCAGCAGATGAACTGCCCGTAAGTGTATTACGCTACACTACAGAGTTGGCAACAATCCCCCATAGGTCCTTTCTGATGCCTTTTTGGTCGCTGATATTAAGGATTGCTGCGTCGGCTTATGCGCAGATGCGTGTTGATGTTCATGTTGATATAACGGAAAGCTCAGGTTAGAGATGCTTCGGATTGGCGGACATAAAGGCAACACATAGACAGGAAATCGCAATGTTTTTGTGCATATTGCTCAATATAAGTTTGCCCAAAGGCGCATTTAATGTCATACTATGTCTTGTGAAACGCTGTCCAGCGTTTCAAAAATACTATATGGAACTGTTTCCACAGTACAACAGGAGATTCCCTTATGACTAAAAAACTGCTCGCTGTCCTGTTGGTGATCGCACTGGTTGCTATGCTTTCAGTGACCGCTGTCACCGCCCAGGACGAATTGGTTCTGCCTATCGGTGAAGGTGATTTAAACTGGGATAGCTTTGAGGCTTTCGCGGATGAATATGACCTCAGTGGCCAGACGCTGACCATCATCGGCCCCTGGCTGACCGTTGACGAAGAGCTGTTCGAGAGCGTTGTTGCCTACTTTGAAGAAGCTACTGGTGCCGAAGTAGACTATGCAGGCTCCGATAGCTTTGAGCAGCAGATTGTGATCGACGTGCAGGCGGGTAGCCCGGCCAATATTGCTGTCTTCCCGCAGCCTGGTCTGGCCGCCGACCTGGCCGCCCAGGGCTTCCTGACCCCGCTGGGCGAAGAAACCGACATGTGGATTCGTGAGAACTACAGCGCCGGTGATTCCTGGGCCGATCTGGCCAGCTATCCGGGTGAAGATGGCGAAGTCGCGCTGTATGCCTTCCCCTACAAGGTTGATGTAAAGAGCCTGGTATGGTACGTCCCGGAGAACTTCGAGGATGCGGGTTATGAAGTACCTGCGACCATGGAAGAACTTATCGCTCTGACCGAAGAAATGGCCGCCAATGGTGATACCCCCTGGTGCATCGGCCTGGGCAGCGGCGATGCGACCGGCTGGCCCGGCACCGACTGGGTGGAAGACATCATGCTGCGCACGCAGCCGCCTGAGGTTTATGATGCCTGGGTGACGAACGAAATGCCGTTCGATGCTCCGGAAGTCGTCAACGCGATTGAGACCTTCGGTTTCTTCGCCAAGAACGAAAGCTTCGTCAATGGTGGCTCGGCTGCGGTGGCCTCTACGGACTTCCGTGATGCCCCGGCTGGCCTGTTCACCGTCCCACCGCAGTGCTACATGCATCGTCAGGCGCAGTTCATCTCGTCCTTCTTCCCTGAAGGCACGGTGCTGGGCACAGACGTCGATAACTTCTACTTCCCCTCCTTCGAAAGTGAAGACCTGGGTAACCCGGTGCTCGGCGGCGGTACGCTGTTCGCCATCACCGACCCGAACGACGCGGCGTTTGCCTTCGTCGAATTCCTGAAGACCCCGATCGCCCACGAAATCTGGATGGCGCAGTCCGGCTTCCTGACCCCGCACAGCGGCGTCAACACCGATGTCTACGCCAACGCGATTCTGCAGGGCCAGGGTGAAATCCTGCTCGGCGCGACGACCTTCCGCTTCGATGCCTCCGACCTGATGCCGGGTGCCATTGGTGCTGGTGCCTTCTGGACGGCCATGGTCGACTTCGTCAGTGGCGCGGAAGCCGCTGATGTTGCTGCTGCTGTCCAGGCGACCTGGGACGCGCTCGACGATTAGTAAGGGGCAGTTCCTATGCCCTCGCAGTCCATCTGAAGACATAATTCTTGTCTGAAGATCGTCTGTAAGCAGTGGGGTGGCCAGAGGTCACCCCACTGTCGCATCAGCCCTCTGAAAGCGGCACACGGCACAAGCGGTACAGCACACGCTGCATAACATATCGTTAACGGTACAGTTATTAACGGATAGTGCTTATGGAACAGATCCTGAATGCAACACTCTTTATCGTTCTGGGTGTCGGTGCGCTAGCGCTGTATTTTTACGGCTCAAACTGGTTGCTCGACACACTCATCCCCGACCCGGTCGGCCCGGATGGTCGCGCACTCAAGAGCCGGGAGAACACCCGCGAGGCGATCCGTCCGTGGTTGTTCGTGGGGCCTGCCCTGATTGTCCTGGGCCTGTATCTGGTTTACCCTGTCTTCCAGACCATCTATCTGAGCTTATTCAACAGCACAGGCCGGGAATTTGTCGGGCTTCGTAATTATCAATGGGCCTTCAACGACTCGGAATTTCTGCAATCCATCGGCAACAACATTCTGTGGCTGCTGGTTGTACCGGGGGCGAGCACTGTCTTCGGCCTGATGGTGGCTGTGCTGGCGGATAATATCCGCTGGGGTGCTATCGCCAAGTCGCTGATCTTCCTGCCGATGGCTATTTCGTTCATTGGTGCCAGCGTGATCTGGAAGTTCGTCTACGACTATCGCGGCCCGGATAACCCACAGATCGGCGTATTAAACGCGATCGTTGTCGCCCTTGGTGGCGAGCCTCAGGCGTGGATTACCATCCCCTTCTGGAACAATTTCTTCCTGATGATCATCCTGATCTGGATTCAGACGGGTTTTGCGATGGTGGTGCTGTCGGCAGCGCTGCGTGGCGTTCCTGAAGAGACACTCGAAGCAGCCCGTATTGACGGCGCGGGCGAGATTGCCGTGTTCTTCCGCATCATGGTGCCACAGATCATGGGCACAATCCTGGTTGTCTGGACGACGATCACAATCATCGTGCTCAAGATTTTCGATATCGTGCTGGCGATGACTAACGGCCAATGGGATACCGAAGTGCTGGCCAACCTCATGTATGACTGGATGTTCCGTGGCGGCGGTGACTTCGGCCGTGGTAGTACGATTGCGACGGTCATTATGATTGCAGTGATCCCGATCCTGATATGGAACATCCGTCGCTTCACGCAAGAGGAGTCGCTGCGATGAGTACACGCATTCCGATTCTGAACCTTACAATTGGCGCTTTCATCGCACGTCTGACGCTGGTGTTACTGGTTGTAGTCTGGACGATCCCAACGGTGGGCCTGTTCATCAGCTCGCTGCGTGATAAAGACCAGCTCATCATCTCTGGCTGGTGGACAACGCTCCAGAGCACGCAGGCCAACGAGCAGGGCCGCACCGATCCAAGCGCTGAGCAGATCCAGAATGACGCTGGTCTGTACATTCTTGAAGGTACCGTCTTCGAAGAAGGCGAGAACAAGACGATCTCGACCTTTGGCGATGGCTTCCTGCCTGGCGAAATCACCGATAATGTGGCCGGTACGACGCTCGAACTGGAGGACGGCGAGACTTTTACGCTCAACGAAGATGGCACTTACGCTTATACCTCTGCGGAGCCGTTTGACTTCGAGCGTGGACGAAGATTCTTCTACGTCGCGGATATTCCGCCGACCTTCACGCTGGATAACTATATCGAAGTGTTCAACGCAGAAGGCATCGGCCAATCGTTCCTGAATACCTTCACGGTGACGATCCCGGCCACGATCATCCCGATTGTGATCGCCGCGTTTGCCTCGTATGCCTTCGCCTGGATGGACTTCCCTGGACGGCAGTTGCTGTTCGTTGTCGTCGTCGGTTTGCTGGTCGTCCCGCTGCAGATGTCGCTGATTCCGCTGTTGCGCTTTTACAACTTCATTGGTGATACGTTCGATGTAGCGGCGAAATCGTACCCTGGCATCTGGCTGGCTCATACGGGCTTCGGTATGCCGCTGGCGATTTACCTGCTGCGTAACTATATCGGCAGCCTCCCGCGTGAGATCATCGAATCCGCCAAGATTGATGGCGCTTCTCACTTCGATATCTTCATGCGTTTGATTCTGCCGCTGTCGATCCCGGCGCTGGCAGCCTTCGGCATCTTCCAGTTTTTGTGGGTGTGGAACGATCTGCTCGTCGCGCTGGTGTTCCTGGGCAAAGGCGAAACACAGATTGTGCTCACATCTAAACTGCGAGAGCTGCTCGGGTCGCGCGGGGATAACTGGGAGATCCTCACAGCGAGCGCCTTCATCTCGATGTTCGTGCCGCTGTTCGTTTTCTTCTCGCTGCAGCGTTACTTTGTACGTGGTCTGCTGGCTGGTTCCGTCAAAGGCGGCTAAAGCAGAACATGCCAAACCAGAAACAGCACAGGGGGCCGGTCGACCGGCCTCTGTGTTTTCCCCGGCTGACAATACGCCTCTTTCCCCTCCCCCACAGCCGTGATACAAATAGCCAGTGTCAGATACCATCACATAGCCGAATCATCCTTGAGGGAAGGACGACGAATATGGCTTATTCCCCGGTAATGCTCATCATCCTCGATGGCTGGGGCATCCGCGTTATGAAAGAGGGCAACGCCCCCCTGCTGGCTGACATCCCCAACTACAGACACTGGGAAGAGAATTATGAGCGCGCTGTCATCGACGCCAGTGAAGAATGGGTCGGCCTTGTGCCCGGCCAGATGGGCAACAGCGAAGTCGGCCACCTGAACCTGGGGGCCGGGCGGGTGGTTTATCAGGATATTTCGCGCATCAACAATGCGCTTAACGATGGCTCATTGGGGCGGCATACTTCCTTGCAGGAGGCGTTCGCTGTCGTCAAAAAGGCCGGCAAGAAATTACACCTCGTCGGCCTGCTGAGCGACGGCGGCGTCCACAGCCACGAAGATCAGATGTATATGCTGCTGGATATCCTGCGCGGCGAAGGCATCGACCCGGTGATCCACATCATCACGGATGGCCGCGACACGCCGACCGAGAGCGGTATCGGCTTCACCCGGAAACTCCAGAACTACATCGCAGAGAACGAGCACGGTCGCATCGCGACGGTCAGCGGACGTTACTATGCCATGGATCGCGACAAGCGCTGGGAGCGCACAAAGAAAGCCTATGATGCGATGATCTACCGTCGTGCGGAACGGCGCGCCCCCACTGCTGAAGCGGCTATCCAGCAGTCTTATGACGAAGGGATCACCGATGAGTTCATCATCCCGGTCATCGTTGGGGATGACGACAGCCTGACGATCGATCAGGGTGATGTGGTGCTGTGCTTCAACTTCCGTGCGGATCGTATGCGCCAGCTCGTCACCGTGCTGGCCTACGCAGACGTCCCCGGCTTCGAGGGCGAATACGTGCCGGACCTGCATATCGTCACCATGACGAACTATATGCCGCAGGACCTGGGCGAAGAGGCCGAGCTGCCCATGTCGATCCTGTTCGGCAAGGAGTATCTCGACAACGTCCTTGCAGAAGTCATCAGCCGCGCCGGGATGACGCAGTATCACTCTGCCGAGACGGAGAAGTACCCGCACGTGACCTACTTCTTCAATGGCCGCCGAGAAGACCCCTTTCCTGGTGAGGACCGGCACATCGTGCCATCGCCGAAAGTGGCTACCTATGATCTCAAGCCGGAGATGAGCGCCTATGAGCTGACCGAAGCCACGCTCGAACGGCTGCGGACCCACGATGACGACTTCCTGCTGATCAACTTCGCTAACCCGGATATGGTCGGGCATACCGGCTCGCTGGAAGCGGCGATCAAGGCGGTCGAAGTTGTTGACGAGTGTGCGGGCAAGCTGGTAGAGGCCGTACGGGCCAAAGGCGGCGTCGCCATTGTGACCGCCGATCATGGCAACTGTGAGCGCATGGTCGAGCTGGCGACCGGCGAAGCCCACACCTATCACACGACCAACCCGGTCGGGCTGTTCATGATTGGCCCTGGTTATTTCCGGTTGCAGCCGCGCGGCAAGCTGGCCGACGTCGCGCCAACAGTGCTCGACCTGCTCGGACTTGAGCAGCCATCGGAAATGACCGGTACATCACTGATTGACGCGCACACTCAGACATAACAGTTTCGATAGGTTCAATAACTGTCTTAGAGTAGCAATACCAACTCTCATAGTGCGAATACTATGATGACTTGCTTTGACGTGGCATTTCTCATATGCTCATTTCAAGATTATTCCAAGGGTGTGGAGAAATGTCATGTCCAAAGCGAAATTAGAAGCAGCGCGGGAATATATTCGTGAAGGAGATTATGTTTCGGCGCGTCAAATATTGGGCGGTATTGATCATCCCAAGGCGAAAGAGTGGCTAGCGAAATTACCTCCGCCACCTAGAAATAAAGCACCGACTTTGACCTACGCAGTGCTTGGACTGATTGCAATAATTCTTCTTGGAGGTGTAATTACCGCAGCTTTCTTGTTTGGCAGAGAAAACATGCGTACAGAATTTGTCGAAAATTTCGCAGGAGCTGTGGGGTCAGCATTCGACCCAAATAGAGAGACCACAACGGTTGATCCAAATGCTCCTGGTGGTCAAAACAATCCCGTCCCTTTGGGTACATCCGTTGAGTTAACTGGAGGCACCGTAATTGTTAACCAATTGGTACGCCCAGCTCCTTTCTCTTTATACAACACTTCATCTTTCGGTAACGATGAAGCTGAAGCAATAGATGGCGCAGAGTTCGTAGCTGTCGAGCTGGAATTCACCTGTGGTCAGGATCAAGTCACTTGTTATACTTTCGTGATTGATACTCAGCTTATTCTGGCTGATGGCAGAATAGTTGCCGAAAAAGATGATTTACGCACTGCTAACTTCTTTGATACACCCTTCGAAATAGTAAGCGGAAGCAATGTGACACTATGGGAATTCTATGAAGTTCCCCAAAATGCAGAAGCATCCCTCATCAGCCTAGCTTATAACAGTAATGATCCTAACGATATCGTGTACGTTTCTCTAGTTGATTAGCTACTAGAGATAGCTCTGAACTTTGCTCTCATCATTCTTCAACAAAGGCGCTGAAGAAGCTCCATATGGCATCCGTCAGTGTGGCACTGCGACCATCCAGCATGACGCGCGCCTGTGTTGGGTAGGCGTGCTGGAAGTCGATCAGGCCGATGAGCGCCAATGCACCCTCAGAGGCGCACTCCGAGTACAAATCCTGGATGACGCGCACCGGGCTATCCGGTGCCGTCACTTCCAGCGTCTGGGAGCGCGCTGTACAGTTGTTGAGCGTCGTTACCAGCCCGATTGTCTGCGTGACTGAAAACGAAACGCGCAGCCGTGCCGGGTCGCGGATGGCGGCATTCCCGTTCCAGGGGAAGAAGCGATCACGGTTGCCCAGGATTAACATGAAGGGTAGCGGCTCCGCGTCGGCACAGTGCTGGGCCAGTTCCATGTTGAAGTTCGCCGCGATCACGGCGACGCCGCCCAGCGCCTGACCATATTCGCACCACATGCGCATCGCCAGCATGCCGCCATTGCTGAAACCGGCCACATAGACGCGCTCCTGGTCGATGGTGTATTCCTCGCCGACCGCCTCAATGACAGACATGACAAAGTCCCAATCCTCGGTATAGAGATCCGCTGAGTGGATTTCACCCGCGTCGAGGTAGTTCCAGCCCTGCTGAATGCCATCAGGATAGATGACCAGCGCCTGCGACTCGGTCGCCAGCCTGTCGAGATCGGTGAGCAGGCGCATTGTCGTTCCATCGCCACCGGCCCCATGCAGTACGACCAGCACCGGCCAGGCTGTTTCCGGATCGTAATCCGCCGGGATGGAGACCTGGTAAGTACGCTCATATTCCTGATGCGTCAGCGTGCGCAGCGCGTCCTCAGGGATGGCGGTTTGTTCTGATGGGGGGTCTATGGCCGGCTCTGTGGTCGGCTGCGGAGTCTGTGCGGCAGCGCTCGATGCGAGCAGCAGTACCAGCACCAGCAGCCATCGCCATGATCGGATGCGCATCGACTATCCTCCTGACTTGCGGTTGATCGATAGGCGGCAGGATAGCAGATGCCTGTGAAGAACTATCCCGGATTGGCGCTTCGTCGGTCTCCCTGCCCTACTCGTACAGTTTCGGGTCGAGCGCGTCGCGCAGGCCGTCACCGACGAAGTTAAAGCCGAGTACGGTCACCATGATGGCCAGGCCGGGGAAGATGGCATACCACCATGCATTGGTGAAATAGTTACGCCCCTCGTCGATCATCGTGCCCCAACTCGGGTTCGGGATCTGCACGCCCAGCCCCAGGAAGCTCAGGGTTGATTCCGCCAGAATAGCGCCAGCGATCCCCAGCGAGGCCAGCACGATCGAAGGCGCGACCGCGTTCGGCAGCAGGTGCTGCACCATAATGCGAATATTCGACGCGCCCATCGCCCGTGCGGCGACGACGTATTCCAGCTCTTTAATGGCAAGCACCTGGCTGCGCATCATGCGGGCATCGACTGGCCAGCCGATCAGCCCCAGGGCGAAGAAGATGCTGATCTGCGTTGGTGATAGTCCCAGCGCAGAGAAGACTGAGAAAAACGGGATGGTCTCTGGATCAATGACGGCGACCCACACAATGAGGAACATCAGTCCAGGGATCGCCAGGAAGCCATCTGTGATGCGCATGATGACATCATCCACCCAGCCGCCAAACCAGCCGGCCAGCATCCCCAGCGTGATACCAATCGAAATGGCGACGGACTGCGCCACGAACGCAATCACCAGCGAGACCTGCGCGCCATACAGCAGCCGACTGAAGATATCCCGTCCGAAGTTATCCGTCCCAAGTGGGAACTCACCAGTGGGCGGCACAAGTCGATCCAGTGGGCGGATTTCGTTAGGATCATGCGGTGCGATCCACGGCGCGAAGAGAGCGCCCATGATCATGATGACGACGATCACCAGGCCCACAATTGCGATGCGATTACGCAGGAAGGCACGCATAAACCGCTTACGCCCGGAAGTATGCACCGTTTCATCTTCCAGTTGGGCAACGGCTCTGCTTGTGTTGGTTGTCGCGTCCATGACCTGCCCTCTCCGTGTGTGCCGGGTCAAAGTCGTCCCTACTGTCCGGCATCCTAACGTTTTTCCTGATGATGGATTATATCCAATCCAAAAAGACTTAATGAAGCATAGCGTACGATTATACCGTGCAGGCCGCAGACATGCCGCCAAAAGTTGAAATCTGGTATGAAATTGCGTAAGATAGTTGGTAGGGTAAAACAATCCTTAAGCCTTTCATAATTTAAACCCCCCTAAAATGGATTCTGTAGGACTAAAGTCCAGGGTACCTGGATGCAACGTTAATTCTTGAGCGCATGTCCTGCACATGCCAACAGGGGGCAATATATGCAAAGGTTGGTCAGTTTCTTCAACGAACGCTTACAGCGGCGACTGTTGCTCTACTTCCTGCCGCTTATGGCCGTACCCGTTCTCATCGTGAGTTTCCTCGCGCTGGAGAGCATCGGCAGCACGCTGCTTGCCAGCACAGAACAGGCTGAAGAACAATATGTGTCGGTACGCACGCAGGACATCGACGCTTATCTGCGTGGGGTGCGCGAAGATATCGACTTTATCGCCGCGATGGATAACGTGCGCGAGCTGTCTGAAGCCCTGCTGGTGAACGATGCTGAAGTCGTCGCCACAGTGACCGAACAGCTTCAGGAAGATTTCGCGGCGCTGTCATCGGCCCGGCAGATTTACGACCAGATACGCTACCTCGGTCCAGATGGTCAGGAGCTTGTCCGCGTCGATTACGACGGCACACAGGTATCGATCATCACCGGGGATGCCCTGCAGAACAAAGGTGCCCGCGGTTACTTCACCAACACGATTGGCCTGCCCGAAGGCCAGTATTATGTTTCCCCGCTGAACCTCAATCGTGAGGGGGCCAACTCCGATATTGAAGTACTGGCGGATGGCAGCGTGGTCCCGGTGATTCGTTATGGCAAGCCGGTTTATGCCGTTAATGCCAATAGCGGCCAACGGCAGATTGCCGGCGTAGTCGTCACAAACATCTTCGCCCAGCCCATCCTCGATATGGTGCTGCCGAATGATGCCGAACATCAGACGTTCCTGCTGAACAGCGACGGTTACTTCCTCGTTCACTCCGAAACACCGCAGCTCGCTTTCGGCTTTGAAAGCGGTATCGATCAGGTGATCCCGAGTAACTTCACTGGTGAAGCCGCTACAGCAAACGCTGTTCTGGGCAGTTCGGCTAATGAACTGTTCAATGTTCGGACGTACGGCGATATTGAAACAACCCTGGATGGTCAGGCGGTGCACATTCACACAGCCGTGATTCAGCCGCCCGGCGCACCGGCGGATTACACCTGGCATCTCGGCAGTGTCATCGATGCAAACGCTCTGCTGGCCCCGGTTCAACAGGGTTATGCGATCACGCTGGCGGCAACAGCTGGCGTTCTGCTGTTGACGGGCTTCGCGGTGACGCTGATTACGCGGCAGTTCACACAGCCAATCCTGATGGTCAGTGCTCAGGTCGAAAAGATGGCCACCGGCGATTTTGATCAGCCCTTCTCTGAGCAGCTCACTGAGCGCTCGGACGAAATCGGCCAGCTCAGCCGCTCCTTCAACACGATGGCGACGCAGCTCAAGGGTCTGCTATCCGGTCTGGAAAGACGCGTGACGGAGCGCACAAAAGACCTTGAAACGTCCGCTGACATTGCTGCCGCCGCCAATCAGGTCCGTGATCTGGATGACCTCATCAGCCTGACTGTGAACCTGATTCGCGATCGCTTTAACTTCTACTACACGCAGGTCTACGTCATCGATAATGACCGCAAATACGCGGTCCTGCGCGATGGTACGGGCTATGTGGGACGCAAGCTGCTCGGTCGTAATCACCGCCTTCCCCTGGACGGTCGCTCCCTGGTGGCTGAAACAATCCTCAAGAACGAACCCATCATCGTGCAGGATACGAAGGCAGACCCGAATTTCCTGCCGAACGATCTGCTGCCGGATACCCTTTCAGAAATAACGATTCCGCTGCGCTCGCAGGGCCAGGTGATCGGCGTGCTGGATATTCAGCACAACATCGTCAACGCCTTTGATGCTGGCACGGTGCGTCTGTTCCAGTCGATGGCGGATCAACTGGCCGTCACCTTCGACAACGTGAGCCTGCTACAGAATACGCAGCGCCGCGCTATCGAACTCGAAACAGTGGCTGAGGTGAGTGCTGAGGCTACCACCAACCTCGACCTGCGTAACCTGCTGGAACACGTCTCCGACCTGATTAAGAAGCGCTTCGACCTGTACCACGCGCACATCTACCTTCTGAACCGCTCCGGTGACACGCTGCTGCTCTCTGGGGGCGCTGGCGAGGCCGGCCGCGTCATGGTGGCGGAAAAACGCAGTATCCCGCTCAATGCTGAACAAAGTCTTGTGGCTCGCGCCGCTCGTGAGCGTGTCGGTGTTATCGTCAACGACGTTACCGTCAACCAGGACTTCCTGCCCCACCCCATGCTGCCGGAAACACGCGCAGAAATGGCGATCCCGATGATCGTCAATGACGAGGTCGTCGGTGTGCTGGACGTGCAGTCCAATTTTGCCGGACACTTCAACGACGAAGACATCCGCGTTAAGACAACGCTGGCCGCGCAGGTCGCGGTCGCAGTGCAGAACGCTCGCTCTTATGAAGACACGGCCCGCCGCGCTGCTCAGCTACAGACCATCGCCCGTGTGAGTACGGAAGCCACTCAGACGATGGATGTGGAAAAGATGATCCACGATGTGGCGCACATGACCGCGGAAAGTCTTAATTTGTATCACATGCATATCTACCTGACAGATGCCCGAGGCGAAAACCTGCGTCTTGTGGCTGGTACAGGTCGTCAGGCCTGCCGCCACGTTGAACAGGATTATGTCCTCAACATCGAAACCGTGAGTAACCCGGTGACCTGGGCCTTCCAGAGCCAGGAAGGCCAGATCGACAATCGCGTCTCACAGGAGGAAAACCAGGAGTTCAATCCCTTCCTGACGGAAACGCGCTCACAGATGGTCATCCCGATGGTCTCCGGTGAAGAAGTGATCGGTATTCTGGAAATCCACGCAGACGAATTCGAGGCATTCCGGCCGGAAGATATCGCTATCTACTCCGTGCTGGCGGATCAGGTGGCTATCTCCATCCAGAACGCACGCTCTTATGAAGCGACCCGCAAGCGCGCGATCGAGCTGCAAACGGTGGCCGAGGTGAGCGCTGAAGCCAGTACAACCCTGAATACGGAACGCCTGCTGGTCAACGTATCGAATCTGGCGAAGGCTCGCTTTGATCTGTACCACGTTCACATCTACCTGCTCGACGAAGAAAGCGAATCGCTGACCCTGGTCGCCGGTGCTGGTGAGGTCGGTGAGAAAATGGTCGCCAGAGGCCACAGTATCGCCCTCGATACCCCACAGAGCCTTGTGGCCCGCGCCGCTCGCGAACATAACGGTGTCATCGTGAACGACGTCACGCAAAACCCGAACTTCCTGCCGAACCCACTGCTGCCGGAAACACGCTCAGAAATGGCGATCCCCATAATCGCCGGTGATGAGCTGCTCGGTGTGCTGGATGTGCAGTCGGCTTATATGAATCGCTTCGATGAGAACGACATCCGCGTGAAAACCACGCTGGCTTCACAGATCGCAGTCGCGATCCAGAATGCCCGCTCCTACGAGGAAGTGGAAGAAGCGCGAGAGGAAATCAGCCGTGTGTATAACACCTCGGTTGATATGCTCGGTACTGCCAATATGGACGGCTTCTTCACAGTGCTGAACCCAGCATGGGAGCACACGCTCGGCTGGACGCAGGAAGAACTGAAAGCCTCACCGTTTATGTTCTTCGTCCATCCGGATGACGTCGAACTCACGAATAAGGCAGCCGCAGCAGTCTTCTCCGGGACGGACGTGGTCTCCTTCGAGAATCGTTACCGTACCAAAGACGGCGATTATCGCTGGCTCTCCTGGCGCTCTGCTGTTGATGCGGAATCCGACACGATCCACTTCGTCGCCCGTGACGTCACTGAGCGCAAGCAGCAGCAGGACGCGCTGGCAGAACAGCACCGCCTGCTCGACGCGATCCTCAACAGCGCGCCTTCCGGTGTGTTCGTGGTCGAAGCACCAACCGGTAAGCCGCTGCTGGCGAATAAACGCGCAGAAGAACTACTGGGACGCGGTGTCTCGCCAGATGCCACCCAGGACGAACTGGCAGATGTCTACGCTGCCTACAAGTACGGTACTGACGACCTCTACCCCACGCCTGAACTCCCGATCGTTCGCGCGATGCAGGGCGAAGTCTCGCAAATATCTGATATGGAAGTCCGCCGACCGGACGGCGCTCGAATCCTGCTGGAAGTCGCAGGCGCGCCAATCCGCAACGAGGAAGGCGATGTGGTCGCCAGTGTGATCAGCTTCAACGACATCACGGTTCAGAAGCAGGCGGAAGAGAGCATCTACAAGCAGTATGCAATCACGATGCAGCTCAACGCCGCGGAAAGTCCGCAGGATATCATCGATTCGCTGATCACAACCAAGATCGTACCCGAAGCCAGCGCGATGTCGCTCTACTTCTTCGACACCTACAAGTATGAGACGGCAACCAGCCTGAAGTCCCTGGCAAGCTGGCGACGTGACGCCGTCCGCCTCGATACCCAGGTTGTTCCGCTGGAATATGTACCCTATGTCCACACCCTCGATCCTGAAGACATCGTGATCATCTCGAACGTTGAGGAATCCGAGCTGGATGAGCGGACGAAGGCCATGTCACGGCAGGGGGACAGCGCGGCTATTATCGCCATTCCGCTGACTATCGGTGACGACTGGGCCGGTATACTTTCCATCACCAGCGATCAGCCGCTACATCTGTCGAATCAGCAGGTTCAGCAGATCAAGGCAATCGGTCGCCAGGTCAACATCGGTATGGAGCGCATGTACCTGATCGACCAGACAAATGAACGCGCGGAACAGCTCGAAGCGGTGGCGCGCCTCAGTGCTGAGACGACCAGCATCCGCGTTCTGGATGAGCTGCTCACAGCAGTTGCTGATCTCACTAAGGAACACTTCGATCGTTACCACGCGCACATCTACCTGCTCGATGAGAACGATGAGACACTCGCCCTGGTGGCAGGCGCTGGCGAAGTCGGGCGTCAGATGGTGGCGGAAGGCCATAGCATCCCGCTCTCAGCAGAGCGCTCACTGGTGGCACGCGCTGCCCGCACCCGCGAAGGCGTCGTCATCAGCGATGTCACTAAGGAACCTGATCACCTGCCCAACAAATATCTGCCGGATACCCGCTCTGAGCTGGCGATCCCCATCATGTACGCTGGCGAAGTCATCGGTGTCCTCGACGTGCAGGATGACCAGCCGAACCGCTTCAATGAGACGGACGTGCAGATCAAAAGCACTCTGGCCAACCAGATCGCTATCGCCATCCGCAACGCACAGGCCTTCGAACGTGAACGCGAAACGGTTGACCGCCTGATGGAAGTTGACCGCCTGAAACAGGAATTCCTGGCGAACATGAGCCATGAGCTGCGCACGCCGCTCAACTCGATCATTGGCTACAGCGAAGTACTGCTCGATGGTGTCGATGGTGACCTGACCGAAGACGCACACGAAGATGTCGAAGCCATCTTCCAGAGTGGCCGCCATCTGCTGAACATCATCAACGAAATCCTTGATCTGGCGAAGATCGAAGCTGGCCAGATGCAGCTCAACAAGCGGCAGATCAACTTCACTGCCCTGCTCGAAGACGTCGTCCGCCAGAGCGAAATTCTCGTCAAGAACAAGGGGATCAAGCTCGAACTGGTCGAAGAGAGCACGCTGGAACCCGTCGAAGGTGATGAACTGCGCCTGAAGCAGGTCATGCTGAATCTGCTCAGTAATGCGATCAAATTCACCGAAGAGGGTCAGGTAACGGTCCGTTATGGCCTTGCCGATCAGGATTCGCTCTACGTCCGCGTTGAAGATACTGGCATCGGCATGTCACCGCAGGACCTCGGACGCATCTTTGAGCGCTTCCACCAGGCGGATGGTTCCTCAACCCGTAAGGCTGGCGGCACTGGCCTCGGCCTGACGATCACCCGGCAGCTAATCCAGATGCACGGTGGTGATATCCATGCCGAAAGTGAAGTTGGGCATGGTTCGACCTTCTGGTTCACCCTGCCCATCATGAAGCCAGTGACAACGGTCAACAATGGCAAGGGCAACGGCTCCAGGTCCCATCTGGAACTGGAAGCCGGCGACTAAGCAGTAATCCACATGCCGTGAGGCGGGCGGCGGACCGTGGTTCGTCGCCCGTTTTCGCCCCTGGGCTTCGCTCAGAAGCCGCTATTCCGTTGAACACTTAAGGTCAGTTATCTGTACGCAACCAGCCAGCAACAGAGGTCACTATGAGCAAAATCGTCGTCATTGAAGATAACGCCCAAAATGCCAGGATGGCGGCAAAGCTGCTGCGCCACGCAGCTAATGACGTCATCGTCGCTGAGGACGGCGAGACCGGCCTGACAGCCGTCTTCGAAGAATGTCCCGATCTCATCCTCATGGACCTGGGCCTGCCCGACATCGACGGACAGACTGTCATCGGCATCATCCGGCAACAGCCGAACCTGGCCCGCATCCCCATTATCGCTTTCACGGCCTGGCCGGCTGATACGGCCCACGCCATGGCCCAGGCTTATGGCTGCGATGGCGTCATCACCAAACCTATTGATACACGGTCTTTTGCGGATCAGGTGAGCCAGTATCTGGAAAATACACCACAGCCGACAGGAGATTAACGTGATTCTTCCGCATGATTCGCGACAGGCACCAGCGCGTGCCCCCGCACCGCAACTGACGCTGGTAGAAGCCCCAACTCAGACCGGGGTACCCACCAGCAAGTACACGGATACAGCCCTGGCGGAAATTTACAATCAGGCGCGCACGGATTACATTGTGCCCATGCCCATGAACGCCAAACGCCTGCGCGAATACATCGACCATTACGATATCGATCTCGAGCACAGCTATGTCGCCGTCGATACCAGCGACCGTGAGCCAAACGGCATCATCATGATGGGCGCTCGCGGTGATCGTGGCTGGGTCACGCGTCTGGGCGTCATCCCGGAGCGCCGCCGTCGCCGTGTCGGCCAGTTTCTGATGGAACTGTTGATACAGGCAGCTTATGATTTCGATATGCGGCTGGTCCAGCTCGAAGTCATCAAAGGCAATGATCCCGCACAACGCCTGTTCGAGAAGATGGGCTTCAGATTCACGCGGGAGCTGCTGGTCATCCGGCGCGCACCGGGTCGGCTGGCGGATGGCCCTTACGTGCCCTCCGGCAGCGAAGTAACGCCGATTAACGATAACTTCGCCGAAGTGCTGACGCACCGTGAGTCTAATCCATCCTGGGTCGAAGAATCGGCCAGCCTGCTCAACACGCATAGCCTGAGCGGGTATCGCCTCACCCTGCCCGATGGTGAAACAGGCTGGGTCGTGTTTCAGCGTTCGCCGTTTCAGCTACAGCATCTGACGTTCAACCCGGATGCCAGCCCCGCCATGCTGACGGCGCTGCTGGCGCAGGTGCATCACAGCAACCCGTTACAGGATACCAAGGTCGAAAATGTCCCGGCGGATCATCCGGCATGGCCGATATATCAGAAGTTCGGCTATATGGAGTCATTCCGGCGGAACGAAATGTTCCTGTATCTTTGATACGTTCAGGCGACATGCTCTGACAAGCGCTGTGCCCGACGCCACCGGTCAATATCTGATGCTGCGTGAGGTCGCTTCGGGCTGCCTTTATATCTGTTGATCTGACTGTACAGCCTAGCCTGTTCACAGAGTACGCTGCCGCCTTCATACCCCCTGACTGACCGCTGTGGCCAGCCATTGCATCCCTTAAGCCCTACCGGACCGCGTCTGCCGCTTTTTTGTGGGGATTCAGTGGAGCGCGTATAATTGGGCGCAGGCCACGTCCTGATGTGTCATCCAAAATATCGTTTTCACTTAGGTGCTGTAATCACACAGCGAAGACACCTCGCGTGTCTGCTCTTTGATCCACAGAGGAGTTATTTATCATGGAAGAAGCCTTCTCCCCACCCACCAGCGAGTGGTATCACCCCACCGAAGACGTCATTGAGAATGCCTACGTCCCCGATTACGAAGCCGTCTATCAGGAAGCCGTCAACGACCCGGAAGCATTCTGGGCCAGGCGAGCCGATACGCTGGAATGGTATCAGAAGTGGGACAAGGTGCTCGATGACAGCAACGCGCCCTTCTATAAGTGGTTTGTGGGCGCAAAGACGAACATCGTCCACAATGCCCTGGATCGCCACACGAAAACCTGGCGCCGCAACAAGCTCGCTATGATCTGGGAGGGCGAAAACGGCGACAAAGTGACCATGTCCTACTGGCGACTCTGGCAGGAAGTCAATAAGTTTGCCAATGTGCTGCGCAGTATGGGCGTCAAAAAAGGCGACCGCGTCACGATCTACATGGGCCGAATCCCTGAGATCGTCGTTGCCATGCTGGCCTGTGCCAAGATCGGCGCGGCACACAGCGTCGTTTATGGTGGCTTCAGCGATCAGGCGCTGGCCGACCGCATCGCCGATGCGCAGAGCCGAGTCCTCGTCACCGCCGATGGGGCCTGGCTGCGCGGCAAGATCGTCCCGCTGAAAGACGTCGTTGATGAGGCCGTGCACCGCTCCCCCGTGGTCGATACGGTCATCGTCGTCAAGCGTACCGGCCACGGAGTCACCATGGAGCAGGGCCGCGACTACTGGTATCACGATCTGATGGGCCTGCCCATCGCCAGCCGCTACTGCGAAACCGAAGTCATGGACGCGGAAGATCCGCTGTTCATTCTGTACACCAGTGGTACAACCGGCAAGCCGAAAGGCGTCCTGCACACGCACGGCGGCTACCAGGTCTACACCTCGACCACCCTACAATGGGCTTTCGACATCAAGGATGACGACCGCTGGTGGTGTGCTGCTGATCCCGGCTGGATCACCGGCCATAGTTATATCGTCTACGCGCCACTGATCCTGGGTGCGACCAGCATCATCTACGAAGGCGCGCCCAACTTCCCCTATCCGGATCGCTGGTGGCGCATTGTCGAGGAATATGGCGTGACCATCCTCTACACCGCGCCGACCGCTATTCGCGGCCTCATGCGCTTTGGGGATGCATGGCCCAAACGACACGACCTCAGCAGCCTGCGCCTGCTGGGCAGCGTCGGCGAACCGATCAACCCGGAAGCGTGGCGCTGGTATCACACCGTCATCGGCCGCGAGCAGTGCCCGATCATTGATACCTGGTGGCAAACTGAAACCGGCGGCTTCATGATCTGTCCGCTGCCCTCAGTTGGCCTTAAGCCGGGCAGCGCAACCCGTCCCTTCCCCGGTATCCAGGTGGACATCATCAACGAACAAGGCGAATCCTGCGAACCCGGTGAAGACGGCGAACTGGTCATTACAACACCCTGGCCGAGCATGCTGCGCACCGTCTGGGGTGACGATAACCGCTTCCTCCAGCAGTACTGGTCGAAGTACAAGGACCAGGGGTGGTATCTCTGCGGCGATACCGCACGGCGTGACGAAGATGGTTACTACTGGATCATTGGCCGCAATGATGACGTCATCAAGGTCAGCGGCTACCGGCTGGGCACCGCTGAGATCGAATCAGCGCTGGTGAGTCATCCACTGGTGGCTGAATCAGCCGTCATCGGCGTGCCGGACGAGATGAAAGGCAATGTCATCCACGCCTTCTGCATCCTCATCGCCGGCATGGAAGGCGACAAAACGCTCGAGGAAGAGCTTAAGAACCACGTTGGCCACGAGGTCGGCCCTATTGCCAAACCTGCCGTCATCAACTTTGTGGACAAACTCCCCAAGACCCGTTCCGGCAAGATCATGCGCCGCATCCTCAAGGCGGAGGCGCAAGGCCTGCCCATCGGCGATACGAGCACCCTGGAAGACTAAATTCTGTCTTTCCCGTAGATGCAATCAGGGCGCAGGAAATCCTGCGCCCTTTGTACTTCTTCCAGAGTTTATAGAGGCACTGCCCCTGCACAACGTTTGATGCTAATCCCCGGCGACGGGCATCCGCATCGCAGTAACTTTCTCCTCGATAGCCAGGAGGTCGCGCAGGAAGGCTTCGTTATTCTCGACGGTGGGCAGCGGCACATGGCGCAGCGGCGTCAGGAACGGTGTATTGAGCGCGCCTTCGCTGATGACTTCGTTAAAGGTCCGCACAAAGCCGTTGTACTGCTGGATGATGGCGTTCAGATAGAGATCATCACCCATCACGGCCCAGAACTCGACCGAAGCCAGCACGCTCTCCAGCCACTGCGTCAGCATACCGATCTTGTACTTATACTCGGTTTCGCTGCTGAGACCGGTTGACTCCAGCTCATCGTTGAGGGCGCGCACGGCGTCGATCAGAGCACGGGCATCGAGGGGCACCGGCGGGTTCAACTGCTGAATGGCATCAACGAAGTCGTAAAAATCAGGACGACGGATTTCGCCAGGGGTGGCATTGATCTGGTTGCCGTTCTCGTTGATGAACAGCTTCTGGCGCAGATAGGCGACGCGCGCGTTCATGTCTTCGCGGCGCTCTGCATCCAGATAACGCGGCAGATGCTTGGCCGTCATGAGCGTGTTGATCGTATAGTGACCATCGAAGACGGGCAACACGAAGCTATCGATCGCATTGCGACCGATGATGCTCTCCTTCAGAAAGCCTTTCGAGCCGGCCACCAGCCAGTTCTGCGAGAGCACTTCATTGATGCGCAGCAGCAGGAACGACTTCAGAGTCGTACCATGAAACTGCAGGAAGCTCCCATCGCTGTACTTGTAGGCCCGATGCCACATGAAGGTCAGAAATGCCGTCTGCATGGCGATGTTATACATCTGCCGGAAGACATTGCTGAAGTTGATCGGGTTATTCTCAAAGATCTCTTTACTGCTCAGGTGATCAACGGTCGCGTTAACGGCGTGCTGCAGCATCCGTGTGCCTACATAAGACGCCTGATACTTGCTGGGCATCGCCATACGCTGCACGATACTCAGACCGTGCCCCTTCTTCCCCACCAGACGCCCTGGCCCGTCAATCTCGAACTTGGTCAGCACCATCTGCCGCAGGACATGCGTCTCCAGGCGTTCCCAGTTCTTGGTACTGCTGCGCGGCACGAGGAAGAGCGACAGCGACCGGGGGCCGTTCTGAGTCGGGTCGATCTTAGCCAGCACCATATGATAATCAGCATGGTAGCTGTTGTTGATCAGCCACTTACCGCCCTTGATGTGATACTCACGCGTATCGGGGTCATCGCCAATGGGCGTTGCCTGCGTCTTGATGCTCAACAGATCGGAGCCGCAGTGCTCCTCCGTCCATCCCAGCGTGAAAATCGAATCCTTGAGTTCTGCTGCGATTTCCAGCTCATCAGAGGCAGGCAGCATCATCCACGCGAGCATGCTCGCGCCGCCTGCAATCATCTGGCTCGGCTCGTCGTCGAAATGCCGTGATCCCGCCTGGATCGCACCCAGCATATCGAAATCCGGGTGCATAGCATCATAGGATTCGCGCAGCGGGATACGCAAATACTCGAAATCGACAATCTCACCGAATTGAGGGTCATTGATAAAGTCGGGCATGGTTTCGCCTTCAAACATCCTGAACTACGAATAACTCGCGTGACATTATACCCCGTAACCTATAAGCCTTCGAATGCCAGCTCAAATAGGGCAACCAATACATCACCTAAACGTCAGGTAAAGGTAGAAGTACGCTGACACTCTACATTATTGTAACCCGTCTCTTTTGATCTCGTTACTCCGCACTTTTGAGATCAGATGAAGACTTCGTAAATGTCTGAATGCACTTATCTGGGGTGTATTCATAAGTTAACCATGCTTAAGCCAGAATTCCGCTTTTGACAATTCATTTTTCTACTCACGTTCAAACTATCTGCTTAGTAAGTAAAGTGACACCAGCACCTAAAAGGGTGATATTTGTCACTCCCTGGCCGCTTTTTGAGAGGATTAAACTTGCTGTTGTAAATCGTTTGCAATAAGCGGGCGACAATGGCACTACCAGGGGGAGAGTATGTCGTTCCAACAACGTGCAACAGATGCAATACGGGCCAGCGGTGGACGAATCACCAGCCAGCGCCTGCTGCTGTTGGAACTGATGGAGAGCGTCACAGACGACGTCAACGCGGAGTCACTGTACCAGCTCGCCAGCGAATACGATCCGAACATCAGCCTGCCCACGATTTACCGCACGCTGCACACCCTGGAAGAAGCCCAGCTTATCAGCCCGCATTATCGTTCCAGTGATCACGAACGAAAAGTATACCGGATCGTTGGCGATCATGACGCACTGCATTTCACCTGCAAGCGTTGTGGTCGCGTCGTTGAATTTCAGACAGAGCGCATTCAGCAGCTCAAAAAAGAGATCACACAGCAGCTCGGCGCTCAGGTGCTGACTTTATGCATATGCGCCAGCGGCTTCTGCATCGACTGCATAAACGAAGAGGAGGCATCATAATGACACTTGACCAACTGAAGGACGGCCAGCCCGCTATCATCCGCCGACTGCATGGCGAAGGCGCACTACGCCGCCGCCTGATGGATATGGGCCTGGTACAGGGCAGCACCATTGAACGCGTCAAAGCTGCACCAATGGGCGACCCGGTTGAGTATCTGATCCGTGGCTATCATCTGTCGCTGCGTAAATCAGAAGCCCAACTTGTAGAAATTGAAACTGACTAACCCGCTTTTGATCTCAGGAAGAAACCGATGCTAGACCATCATGCAAGCCCCCGCCAACCTTATCAACCTACCAGCATCGACGATAGCTGCTTCCCGCTGACCTTTGCCTTACCCGGCGAGGCCGTCGTCCTGCGCGAGATCCGCGCTGGTGATCGTCTGCGTAAGCGGCTACATGCGCTGGGCTTGAATATCGGGATGACCGTACGCGTTGTACAGAGTGCGACCAGCGGTCCGCTCATCCTGGCCGTCACCAATGACGCGCGGTTAGCTATCGGATACGGCATGGCTCAGAAAATCATGGTAAGTCGCACTCCAATTACGAGGTAGATATGGCCACCCAGGCATTGACCATTGCCCTCGCGGGCAATCCCAACGTCGGTAAAAGCACCATCTTCAACGCACTGACCGGTTCGCGGCAGCATGTCGGCAACTGGCCCGGTAAGACCGTCGAGAAAAAAGAAGGCCGCCTGCGTCTTGATGGCCAGGATGTCGTCGTCGTCGATTTACCCGGCACCTACAGCCTGACCGCCTACTCCGTAGAAGAAATCATCAGCCGTGATTTCATCGTCAACGAGCGCCCCGGCGCGGTCGTATCCGTCGTCGATTCTGCCAATCTTGAGCGCAACCTCTATCTGGTGACGCAGCTCCTGGAGCTGGAAGTGCCGGTGATCGTCGCGCTCAATATGACCGACATTGCCCGCAGTCGTGGCCTGACCATCGACGCTGCTAAACTCTCCGAGCGCCTCAATGGCGCGCCGGTCATCGAGACAGTCGGTAACAGCGGTATCGGCGTCGACGCGCTGAAGTCTGCCATTCGTCAGGTCGCCGCGCCGGATGCCACCGCCCCGGTACGGATCACCTACGCCGCTGAACTGGAACGCGAGATCAGCAAGCTGGAAGGCATGATCCGCGAGATCCCGGCACTGACGCAGACCTACCTGCCCCGCTGGCTGGCAATCAAGCTAATCGAAGCTGACGAAGACATCACCAGCCGCCTGAGCAATTACGACGCGCTGTTGAGTACCGCCTCAGCCGCCGCCGCGCGCATCGAGGCAAGCACCGGTGACGACGCCGAGACGCTCATCACAGACGGGCGCTATGCCTTCATCAACTCGGTCGTCAGCGGCGCACTGATCCGCCCGAAGGAAGTCTTCGAGACGCGCTCTGACCGCATCGACCGCGTACTGACGCACCGACTGTATGGCGTGCCCATCTTCCTGCTGCTGATGTGGGTCGTCTTCCAGTTCACCGCTAACGTCAGCGCGCCCTTCCTCGACTGGGTCGACGGCGTGATTGGTGGCCCCATCACGAACTGGGCGGCTGCCCTGCTCGGTGCTGTCGGTCTGGGTGAATCATGGCTGGCCGCGCTGGTAATCGATGGCATCATCGCCGGCGTCGGTGGCGTGCTGGTGTTCGTCCCGGTACTCATGTCGCTGTATCTGGCGATCGGCGTCCTGGAAGATAGCGGCTACATGGCCCGTGCGGCTTTCGTCATGGATCGCGTTATGCGGTCGATGGGCTTGCACGGCAAGAGCTTCCTGCCGATGCTGGTCGGCTTCGGCTGTACTGTGCCCGCCGTCTACGCGACGCGCACGCTCGAAAACGAAGACGACCGCAAGCTGACTGGCTTCCTGGTCACCTTCATGAGCTGTGGGGCGCGCCTGCCCGTCTATGTCGTGATCGGCGCGGCTTTCTTCGGCGCGCAGGCCGGCAACCTGATTTTCGGCATGTACCTGCTCGGTATCGCTGTTGCCCTGCTGACCGGTTGGGCGCTCAAGCGCACTGTCTACCGCAATAAACCACCGCAGCCCTTCGTCATGGAGCTGCCGCCCTATCGTGCGCCGCGCCTGCGCGACGTCTTGCGTCAGACCTGGGATCGCACCAGCAGCTTCGTTCGCAAAGCGGGTACGGTTATCCTGGCCGCCTCCATCGTGATCTGGCTGCTCCTGGCGATCCCCATCCGTGGCGAAGGCAGCTTCAACGATGTCGCGCCTGAAAACAGCGTCTTCGGCACCGTCAGCGAAGCGATTTCACCGGTCTTCGCACCGGCAGGCTTTGGCAACTGGGAGGCATCCGGTTCACTGATTACCGGCTTCGTGGCTAAGGAAGTCGTCATCGGTACCATGAGCCAGATTTACGTGGGCGAAGCAGCAGAAGAAACCAGCGAAGAACCCACACCGACTTTCACTGAAGACCTGACCGGCATCGGCACCTCGTTTGCAGAAGCTTCCGTGCTGACCGCGCAGGAAATCGTCAATATCGTGCCGCGCACCGTGAATATCATCCCGGGTATCAACGTGGCCGAAGCCGATTTCCTGGGTGCCGCTGGTGAAGAAGAGAATACAACCGCGCTTGAATCCGCGCTGACGCAGGCCTTCACGCCGCTGGCCGCTATTGCCTTCACTGTGTTCGTCCTGCTGTATACGCCCTGCATGGTGACCGTTGCCGCCATGCGCCATGAGTTCGGTACGCGCTTCATGTTCTACCAGATCATCTACACCTTTGTGATCGCCTGGCTGGCCGCGGTGATCGTCTTCCAGGGTGGTACCCTGCTCGGATTGGGAGTGTGATGTATGGCAAGCCAACTGCGCGAAGTGCTGAACCGTTTTGCTGATCAGGCCGAGCCAGTTTCTGTCAGCCGGATGGCACGCGATATGGGCCTGGAACCCGGCGTCCTGCATGGCATGATCGACTACTGGGTGCGCAAAGGCAAACTGCGCGAGGTCAACAGTACGACCCAGTCCTGCACGACCTGTGGTATCAAGGGTGCCTGCCCGTTCATCGTTGCGCTGCCGCGTTACTATGAGCTGGTCCAGGGCGACATGGAGGCGGAGAACCTCCCACCCTGCGGTTGTGGGGGAACGTGTTCACACTGACGCATAGCTAAGCGCGACGCTTCTGCGGCCCATCCCCGACAAACGGGATAACACAGGCCGCCGAAAATGAAAACGGGGCGAAATTTCTCGCCCCGTTCGCTTTTACCAGCTCAGTGCTTACATGCCGTCCATGGTGACGTTCCACAGCGGCGCGGTGTAGGTGCCACCGCCACCCGGCACGAAGCCGCTGATCCCCGGGGCCTGCAGCCAGCTTACCTTGCTGAAGGCGCTCGGGATCACAACCGCGTCGTCCATGACAATGTCGTGGACCTGCTGATACAGCGCTTCGCGGGCTTCCGCGTCCAGTTCAACACGTGCCTGATCCAGCAGATCGTTGATCACCGGATTGTCATAGCGCATCGAGCCGTTGCCCTGGTAGATCAGGAAGTCGAACACATCCGACGGATCAATCAGGCCAGCCGCCCAGCCATTCTGGAAAATCATCGCGTCATCTTCCACGATGCTGTCCCAGTAGGTGCCGCCATCTTCCACGATGAATTCAACCTGGATACCCAGTTCCTTCAGCGCGGCTTCCCAGACGACCACCTGCGCTTCACCGCTGATGACTTCCAGCAGGTGGATGCGCATTACCGGCAGATCTTCGCGCAGGCCGTCGCCGCCATCGACCAGCGGCTCACCCGTCGCGGGGAATCCGGCTTCGTCCAGGAGTGCGCGGGCCGCATCCAGATCGAAGTCATAGGTGGTGGCTGCGGTGCTGGCCGGCATTGCAGGCGGCAGGAAGCCCTGCGTCGCCGGGAAGCGTGCGCCCTCTTCGAAGACTTCCCACGCCGTCGTGCGATCCAGCGCGTGCGACAGCGCCTTACGGACCAGCGGCTGCTCACTCAGGAAGCCCGTCTCCATGTTGAAGCCCCAGTAGCGCACGTGCAGACCGGGCTTTTCATTGAACTCATCGCTGAACTCGCTGATGATCGCGGCACGCTGCCCCGATGGGAAGCTGAACAGGAAGTCCAGGTTGCCTTCGCGGTAATCCAGCAGCGCGGTGTTGGCGTCCGGGTAGTTGATGAAGCGGATACCATCGTTCATCGGCAGGCCCTCGACGTAGTAGTCAGGGTTGGCTTCGAGGATCAGGCGATCATCACGCAGCCACTCGACAAACTGGTAGGGGCCGGTGCCAACGGCGATGTTGTTGATGTCCTCGCCGAGCTGTTCGTAAGCTTCTGGCGACATGATCGACACCATACCGTTGATCAGGAACAGGCGGTCGGGGCGTGCCAGGGTGATCTGGAAGGTGTAGTCATCCACCACCTGCAGGCCAGAGACTTCCATATCCATGACCAGCGGCACGTCGTCGCCCGCTTCGATCATGGCTTCCATCTCTGTCACGTATTCTTCTGCGCCCAGGATCGACAGCAGCGAAGCATCTGCCGAACGGATCGAGATTTCCTCGTCCGCATTCAGGGCGACCATGTAGTTCCACATGACGTCATCAGCGGTGACTTCGCGGCTGTCGTATTCGACGCCTGCGACATCATGGAACAGAACGCCTTCACGCAGATCAAATGTATAGACCTGCTGACCTTCGTCATTGGTGGTGATTGCCCAGCTTTCGGCCAGGGCCGGTTCGACCTCGCCCGTTTCGGCATTATAGCGGGTGAGCGACTCAAAGATATTGCGCGTCACCGTGCCGATTGCGATCGTATCCGAGATGAACGGATTCAGGTGTTCGGGATCCGTTGTGATCGGATAACGCAGCACGTTCGTATCATCCTGCGCCAGCACCGCTACCGAAAAGGGCAGCACCAGTGCCAGCAGGATCATCACGGCCACAAAGCGTTTCATCATGGTCGTCTTCTCCGTTGTAACTTAAGTCGATTGATTAAATGTAACAATACATCTGACGATGATAAGTATAGCGTGCGCACAAGATTAGCGCACATCGGGTGAGATGCCAAATCATGCGGCCTTTATTCGGTAATTCTACACATATTGCCGCCCTTACAGCCGGGTACCAGCCGGGTACCAGCCGGGTACCAGCCGGGTGCCAGCCGGGTGCCAGCCGGGTGCCAGCCGGGTGCCAGCCGGGTGCCAGCCGGGTGCCAACACCGCGCCGGAGTGCTGCCAGGCCCATGCCGCAGGCCATCTGCTACTGGCACTTCTGCGGGCATGTGGGCTGTGTTAAGCTCCTGATGAATGTCCGTGTACGCGTTTCAGGCGATCTTGCGGCTATGAACGCAGCCCGTATACTTCACCCGCTCGCGCTGTTCGGCGCGCTGCTTGTGCTGAGCCTGACGGCACTGCATCCACTCATGCAGCCGGGGCTGCCCGCCGGGGATGATGCCATCCTTCACCTGTATCGGGCTATTGTCCTCGATCACAGCCTGACGTACGATGGCACACTCTGGCCGCGCTACAGCTCCGCATTGGCTTATGGTTACGGTGCGGCGCTGTTTAACCACTTCCCACCAACGGCTTATTACCCGGTTGTGCTGTTTCATCGCCTCGGCCTGGAATATATCGCTGCATATAAGCTAACACTCAGCGCATATATACTGCTCGCCGGGCTGGGTGCCTACGCTCTTGGTCGCTCCTGGTCCACACCGACCGGCGGCCTGTTGACTGCCGCCGCGACCATTTACGCGCCCTACTGGATGTTTGATCTTGTCACACGCAGCACCCTCACGGAACTGGCTGCACTGGGTATCCTGTCCTGGGCACTATGGGCACTGCATCAACTGGCGCAGCACAATCGTCGCCGCGATTTTCTGTTATCTGTGGGCAGTGTGGCACTGATCGTACTGACACATAACGTGATCGCACTACACGCCGCCCTGCTGATTGCAGCGTACAGTCTGTTTCTGATTGTGCGGCATCCACGGCGGGTGCGCGTTCTGCTGAGATTGGCGGTTGTTGGGGTACTGGCGCTACTGGTGACAACGTTCTTCTGGTGGCCGGCTCTCTCTGAGATTGACTATACGAAGGTCCCAGGGACCACTGAAGCGCTTGGTTTCATCGACGTTACGCGCACACTGCGGCCACTCGATGCGATCCTCAGCCCTCCCCTCACCGCCGACCCGGACCAGCTACAGCGCCCGGTTGCCATCGCGCTTGGCTGGCCACAGATAGCACTGGCGGCCTTCGCAACCCTGCTTGCCACGCGGGCCCAACGTGGGCTGGTCGCTTTGCTGGTCGGTGCGACGCTGGTTGTTATCTTTCTGAATACGCCAGCCTCGGCGGTAGTCTGGTCGACGGTGCCACTGCTGAACTTCTCGCAGTTCGCGTGGCGGACACTTGGCATCGCAGCGCTGACGCTGGCCCTTCTGGCCGGGATCGGTGGTGCGCGGCTGCTGCATCAACTGCCCTCAAAACGCGCAAAAACGGCCCTATTCGCCGTTTTTCTGACGTTCATGGGGGTTTACGCGATTCCGTGGCTGTATGTGCCCTATTTACGGGATCTCCCCGCAGAGAGTGTTCTGGATGCTCAGGCGCATGAGCGGCTCACCGGGCAACTTACTCTATCCTCTTACAGCGAATACCTCACCGCATGGAACACGGCACCACTTGATCCCCAGCGCTTACAAAGCCGGTTCGAGCAGAACCCGGTTATCCCCCGGCTGATGCCCCCACCCGGTGTCATCATCAACGCGGCTGACTGGGGCGGCACAAGTGTTACAATCGACATTACAACAGAGAGTGAGGCCGAACTCGTCTTTGACTGGCTGTACGTCCCGGGCTGGCGCGCCGACCTCAACGGTGAACAGCTTGAGATCTCGCCCACGTCGCCGGAGGGACTTATCAGCCTGACCGTACCTCAGGGAACGCATCAGGTGCGCCTGACGTACACCGGCACTGATCTGCAGATGCTGACTGAGCTGATCTCGCTAGCGTCGCTGGTGATCATCGGACTGGTCACCTGGGGCTGGCCTCGCACGCAGCGCCGACAGGACGGCACATCCTGGCCTGGCGTCCGGCTGCTACTGGTCACGGCGGCGGTGGGGATCGGGCTGCTGCTGTTCAAGGGGCTGGTGATCGACCGATCACAAAACCTGCTCCGCGCCGAGCGCTTCGCAGAGGGTGCTGCTGGCGTCGAAAACGCGCTGGAACGCGATTTCAGCCGCGCTGTGACGTTGATCGGCATCACCGGCCCTGAGAGCTCACAGGCGGGGAATCTGGCACGTTTTTCGCTGTTCTGGCGACTGTCCGGCAACAGGCTCGACCGCGACCTCTCCACACGGCTGAGCCTGCACAATGCGCTGGGCCTGATGGTGGCGGAAACCGGATCATTCATGCCCGGTGATCTGGCGACCTCGAACTGGCTACCCGGCTTCTACGTCGAGGAGCGCCTCAAGCTGGATGTGCCGCCGACCCTGCCCCCCGGCGATTACACGCTGCGGCTGCTGGTCTATGACGCTGAGACGCTCGCCCCGCTGGACGTGCTCAACGTGGCTGGCAACCCTGAAGGCGTCGAACTGGACCTGGGCTCGCTGCGCATCACGCGCTCTGAGCAGCCTATGAGCATCTCAACCGTGCATCTGTTCACCGGTGGCGGGCTTGAACTGATCGCCCTCGAGGGTTTGCCCCAGCGCGCCATGATCGGTGACGAACTCATCATCGACTGGCTATGGCGTGCCCCGGCACCACCGGATCAGCCACTGCAAGCCGTCATCGTCTGGCGCAGTGACGCAGCAGCCGAGGGAACCGCCAGCGCGCCCCTCGCACTGACTCCAGACTTCCCCGTCAGCGACTGGCAGGCAGGCGACGTCTGGCGTGACAGGGTCCGGGTGTATGTCCCAGCCACGCTGACTGCGACCGAGCATACGCTGCACCTGCGCCTGATCGATGCTGACGGACAGCCCATCGCTGAATCCGGGCCACTGGCGCAGATGGCGGTCACGCTGCCTGAACGTCAAACCAGCCTGCCAGACGACCTGACGGCTGAAGAGATCAACTGGGAAAATGGCCTGACGCTGCGCGGCTATTCCTGGGATGCCACGACGCAGACGCTCTCGCTCGCATGGGCCACGACCGACACGCTCGGCCGCAGCCTGCGCCTGTTTGTCCATGCCACACAGGGCGACCAGATCGCGCAGGTGCGGGACGGCGTCCCGCTGGCAGGGCAACGCCCGACAACCGGCTGGATCACGGGTGAATTCATCGTGACTACGCATACCTTCAATCTGCCTGAAGGTGGGTACGAACTGCGGATCGGCTGGTACGATCCGCTGACGGGCGAGCGCATCCCCCTGACCGCTGGTGGCGACACACGCGATCTGCTCAGCATCACCATTCCCTGACGTATCGGCATTAAATGCAAACAGGGCCTGCATGGGCCCTGTTTCGCGTTCAGGGGTGCTCCCCTGAGAAATTTATTTAGTTCGCCTGGAGCGTGCGGCCGACGCGAACGGGAATCTGGCGCGGCTGCGCTTCCGGCAGTTTGGGCAGGGTCAGGGCCAGAACACCATTGTCATATTCGGCTTCGACGGCTTCAATGTCGATGGTGTGCGGCAGGTTCAGGCTGCGGCTGAACTTGCCGTAGTGGCGCTCGCTGAGCCGGACATGGGTGTTTTCGTCAGTCTGCGGGGCGGTGAATTCACCGCTGATGGTCAGGGTGCCATCGTGCAGGGTGATGCTGATGTCATCGGCAGTCAGGCCGGGGACAGAAGCCAGCACCGTGTAGGCGGTATCCGTCTCATGGACATCCAGAGCCAGGGCGCGGGCCTGCTGAGTCTCCGCCGAACGCCAGGCCTCATCAAAAGCGCGGTCCAGCACCTGCTGCATGGCCACCATCTCACGCAGTGGGTTCCAACGCACGATACGGGTCGTCATCTCTCTACCTCCGGGTTTTCTGAGTCAATCTATCGTTCTATCCAAAGTTGCTCAGAGAATATCCCGGTTGTGTATGAGAAATTTATGCGCTGCATCAGAAAAACATCGACGCTGCATCAGAGAAATATCAGCGTCTGATCGCCGGGCCATGCTCAGCGATCATCAAGCTCAGCCTGCATCGCATCGAGCGTTTCGCGCATCATGTCGATGACGTCGCGGCGCTCATCCGCGCTCATAGCGCGCAGTTGACGCTGGAGTTTTGGAATACCGCTGGATACCCAGTAAGTATAGGCGTCATTGGACGACGTCTCTGTCGTTTTTGACGGCTCCTCCGGCACCAGCAGATCAGGAGATACCGTAAGTATACTTACGCTATAGCCTTCTTCTTCTGCCAGCCTGATCGCCCATCGAATAAGTTCTGAATCGTCCTCAGCCTTGTTGAGGAGTTCGCGCTGGATAAAGCTCTCCGTCCAGTTCAGGTCGTCGGCCAGCGTCCAGACGGGGTTCGGCAGGCGTAGCAAACGCCGGTACTGACGGATCTGGGCACCATTCTTGAGGCCGGTCGCGTTGAGGATCTTTTCGCCAGTGCCGCGCGGCACGCGATAACGTTCGCCATCGGCGACCTGGGCATAGTACATCTGCTCACTGTCAAACAGATCAATCGGCTTAAAGTTCTGCGGGCCGTACAGGTCCATCAGCAGCAGCGCCAGCTGACGTGCCCGGGCGATCGCGTTGAGATCGGCACGGGCGGTATTCTCCGTCGCCTGCCGCCAGAGATCCACGGATTCGACGACGCGGGCCGGGATCTCAGCCCAGTCCTGGGCGCTGTCCACATCGACCGCCTGCCAGCGCAGCAGATGGTATGTCAGCCAGCGACGCTCCCCGGTCTCGATGACATAGACGCGGCCTCGCTGCGCGACGGTGATGGGATTCGTCAGGCCATCACGCAGCACGCTTGCCGCCAGATCAACAATCGGCCGGAAGGCAGCTTCCAGCGGGCCGATATGGTCGGCGCGGGCGACCATCTCCAGGTCTTCGGCGGGCGTCGGATTACTGTCAGAAGCCGCCAGCAAATAATCCTCAATCGGAAATGGCCGCCCCCCGCGTTCGATTTTCAGCTCCTGAAGCCACATGTTGAACAGGTCCGGCAAGCGGGATGGCTGGCCGTTCCAGTACTGGCGGAGCGCGGCAGGGATCACCCGGCGCGGCTGAGCCGGGTCGGGATAGATGTCATCAATGGCCAGCGGACGCGCCCGATACGCCCCACGACGCCCCAGGCCGAAGCTCTCAGCGGGCGCGCCATAGGCCGCATTGGCGAAGTCGTTCAGGGTTTGTGGCGGCGTGGTTTGATCTGAAAGTGCCCCCAACAGATCATCGGGGCTATCACCGCGATCACGTCGACGTCGGCTCATTCAACATCTTCTCCTTGGCTTTGCGGACGACACGCCAGGCGTCGCTTGCGGCGGGATGGTCATAGGCGTAGTTGAAGATCGACCGGCGGCGAGCCATGGCCTCTTCCCAGACGACGCTCATCGGCAGCGGATTCCACACCAGATCGCCGAATCCCTTGCGCAGTGACTTCAGCTTTTCCTGATGTTCGAGCGTCTTGGGCCGGAATTTCGTCGGGATGATACCCGTCAGTTTGATGGCTTCCAGGCCACTTTTCTGCTTCTGCTCGCTGTAGCCGGTCGTCGCCTGAATAGACGCTACCAGGCCGTCGAAACTCAGATACGTGACCTCGGTCGGGTACAGGATGTGATGCGTCGCCAGATAGATCAGCGCGTGCAGCGAAGATGGCGTCGGGCTGGTATCGACAATGACGAAATCGACCAGATTGGCCTGTTCAAGCTCCAGCAGACGCTGACGGATGGCGAAGGGTTCGTTGTCGAGTGCCTGCGCGATCAGACGCGTTTCGCGGTTACCGGGGACCAGATACAGTCGTCCCTGATCCGTCGGCATGTGATCCGCAGGCATGGCGTAGACGTCCTGCGGCACGGCATAGACAATATCGCGGTCGTCGAACTCAGCATCGCGCACCAGCAGATCATACAGGCTGTGGCGCTTTTTGACGCCGAAGGCAATCGTCAGATGCCCCTGCGGATCGGCATCCAGCATGAGCACCCGATAGCCCATGATGGCCAGTCCGGCCCCGACAGTGGCGGCCATTGTGGTCTTGCCGACCCCACCTTTTTCATTCAGAAATGTGACTACTTTCATCAGTTCACCGTTCCGCCATTAGGCACGCACCGGGCGCGATAAGTCCGGCCAGACTGATTGCGCACTGCAATGCTCAATACGCATTTATTGTAGCCCTGAAGCGCTTAAGTTGCACGGGTGATACGGCCAGAATGCACCTTGGGAAATCCATGTTAAGGCCCGCAAAAAGGCGCATTCCGGGCAACTGTATCTATACGGTTCAGATAAATGCAAAAAAGTCATATAGAGACTCCTGCGAGTGGGGGAGAAGGTCAGATGGCGTATTGGGATATCCACGCGCGGGCAGATCGTAGTCGAACTTATCGGATCAAACGGTGCGACGCTGTCCCCGCTGACTGATGATAAATTATCATGAGTGATATGGTTGCAGGGAGGGCAGCCCAGGATGGGCCGCCCTCAGAATCACTCGTTGAATACCACCCAGCGGAACTCGTACGGTGCCAGCGTACAGACATCCTCAAAACGCACTTCGGTCTCTGTCAGCAGGTCGCGCATGGGCTGATCAAGATCGATGTAGACGCCCATCACATCGCGGGGTATCTTCTGCGGCTGCTCGGAGAAGTTGCACAGGCAAAGCAGATGCCGATTATGGACGTATGCCAGTATGTGCGGATTCGTCACGTCGAAGAAGGTCGTTGTGCCAGTCGCGAAGACAGCGTGGCTACGACGTATCTGGATGAGCTGACGCAGGCCCTGGAATATTCGCCCGGTGGGGGTGGCAGGGTCGCTGCGCTCGGCCTCGGCCCGCTCCCAATCGAAGGGTGGCCGGTGCGCCCAGCGGCTGTCATCCGCGCGGACGGGTTCATCGCGATAGCTGTAGTTATTGAGCGTGGCGATCTCATCGCCCAGATAAATCAAAGGGATGCCGCCTACGCTCATGATGATGCTGTGGATCATCAACAGGCGGCGCAGGGCGAGTTCTTTCAGATTTGGGTCGAGCCGCTTAAACGCCTGTTCCAGGCCGGCCAGCGAGGCCGCCGTGCCGCTGATGCGCATATCACCGGTGCGCGGGTTGAAGTTGAAGGGCAGGCCCGCCGCGAAAGAACCAGGGAAGCCCGCTGTATAAAATTGATTCAGGAACTGGCGATGATCATAACCGTTGATGCCGAGTTCGCCCGCATCTTCATCAGCAAAGGTCCAGCCGATGTCATCATGGACGCGCACGTAATTGATCCACGCGCAGTCCTCCGGTAGCTCAAAGCGGCGCGCCATCGAGTGCCGCAGCAACTCCGATTTGCGGGTCGCCAGCGACTCCCAGATGAGGGCCATCAGTGTCGGGTTGTAGGAAAGTGGGGCTTCCTCCCAACTGATATAACTCATCACGTCGTCAGGGTGGACGATGGCCTCGGACTTGAAAAGCAGAGTCGGCGCGACGATCCGGCAGAGGGCGTTGTACGCCTGGATGATCCAGTGCGCCTGGGGGAGGCTCTCACAGGAGGTGCCCATCTGCTTCCAGATGAAGGCGACCGCATCCAGCCGCAGGACTTCAACGCCCTGATTGGCCAGGAAGAGCATCTCGCCCAGCATCTCCTTGAACACTGTTGGATTGCGATAATTCAGGTCCCACTGGAAGTCCCAGAAGGACGTCCAGACCCAGCGATCAATTTTATCATGATAAGTAAAACTGCCCGGTGCCTGCTCCGGGAAGATCTCGCGCAGGGTGCGCTCATACTGGTCGGGCAGCTCTCGATCAGGGAACATCCAATAATAGTTCTGATAAGTTTCATCGCCAGCGAGGGCGCGTTTGGCCCATTCGTGCTCGTCAGATGTATGATTGAAAACGAAATCCAGCACGAGGCTGATGCCGACGCTTCGCAGTTCCGTAGCGAGATCAGCCAGTTCCTTCATAGTGCCCAGATGCGGCGCTACCGTCCGATAGTCGCTGACGGCGTAGCCGCCGTCATTCTGTTCTTCTGGCGTTTTGAAAAGGGGCATCAGATGCAGAAACGTAATGCCCAGTTCCTGCAGATACGGGATGCGCTGGCGTAATCCGCTGAGATCCCCTGCGAACAGATCGACATAGCAAACGGCCCCGATTACCTTCTCCGTCTGGAACCAGGTCGGGTTGCTCTCACGCTGCTGATCCAGAGCCTTAAGCTCTGGTGATCGGCGCTGATACATCTCGATGGCCTGGATGAGGATTTGCTCCAGATGGTAGAAGAAATCGTACTGATCGCCATAAAGTTTGAACAGCAGGCCGAACAAACGCGGGAAATGGGTTTGCAGCCGCGTGATGAACGTGGTTTTTTCGTCTTCTGTAACGTCATTCAGCAAAGGTTCGAGACGGGGCAGCAGTCGTATCAGGGAACTTTCGGCCTGTTTCAGAAGCCATTGGTCATGCTGCATGAGTCTTATTCCTATCCCCAAAGGACCGTACTTGGGTTTCGCCCGGGATGGTCTATGATCGGCCCCCGATCATGTACGCAAACTGTTACAATAGAGATGAGCAAAATAGTCAGGCCCTGTGCCGCATCTCGACCCGTCGGAGAAACACACAGCGGGACGTGCTGGCTGGACTGACGATCGACTTTGTGATGCTAAAGGCGGCGGCTGATCGAAAAGAACATTGCCAACCGCATTACCAAGCAAAGCCTGGACATGCAAGAAGTTTAACGCAAGCTAACGATTTGAGAAGGTGAAAAGCATGGCCGACAATAATAAGAACAGAGCAACCAGCCTGAATGCCATCCGACAATCGCCACAGGTCGATGTGCTGATTATCGGCGGTGGCATCAACGGAATTGGCACCTTCCGCGAGCTGGCGCTGCAGGGCGTCCGCGTGCTGCTCGTCGACAAGGCCGACTTCTGCAGCGGGGCCAGCGCTGCGTCATCCCACATGCTGCACGGGGGGATTCGCTACCTGGAGAACGGTGAATTTCGCCTGGTGCGCGAAGCACTGCACGAGCGCAACCGTCTGCTGCATAACGCGCCGCACTATGCGCGTCCACTGCCGACCACGATCCCGATGTTTCGCTGGTTCAGCGGGATGCTGAATGCACCGCTGAAGTTTATACGCCTGCTGGATCGCCCGGCGGAGCGCGGCGCGGTCATCATCAAGGCCGGGCTGATGCTCTACGACCTGTTCACCGGCCCACAGCAGATCATGCCGTTTCACACCTTCCGCGGGCGCAAATCAGCTTTGGAAAAGTACCCGCAGCTCAACCCGGAGATCGTCTGTACCGCGACTTACTACGACGCATGGATGCCATATCCTGAGCGCTTATGCCTTGAAATGATCCTGGACTGCGAAGCGAGCAGCGATCAGGCTTACGCGCTCAACTACGTCAGCGCTGTAGACGGTGAGGGTGAACGGGTCATCCTGCGCGATGAGCTGACCGGCGAGACATTCGACGTCATGCCGAAGATAGTCATCAACGCGGGCGGGCCATGGATCGACTTTGTGAACCGTGCCCTGGGCGAGCCAACGCGCTTCATCGGCGGCACAAAAGGCTCACATGTCGTCCTCGATCACCCGCAACTGCGCGAGGCAATCGGCGAAACAGAGTTCTTCTTTGAGAACAAAGATGGCCGTATCGTGCTGATCTTCCCTTATTATGATCGAGTCATGCTGGGCACGACAGACATCCGCATTGATAACCCGGACGAAGCCATCTGCACAGATGATGAGATCGACTACATGATCGGGATGATTGGCAAGGTCTTCCCGGCGATTCAGGTCACGCAGGAGCATATTGTCTTCCGGTTCAGCGGCGTACGACCGCTGCCCGCCAGCGAAGAGGGCCGCACAGGGGCGATCAGCCGCGACCACAGCATCAGGACCGTAGAAGCAGATGAAAATCTGAAGTTTGCCGTACATTCAATGATCGGCGGCAAGTGGACGACCTTCCGTGCCTTCAGCGCGCAGGCGGCTGATCTGGCACTGCGAGCGCTGGCCGTGCCGCGCCGCTTCCACACCGCAGAGTTGCCCATCGGCGGCGGCCGTAACTATCCGCCGGACGAAGGCGCGCGTCAGCTTATGCTGGAGCAGCTCGAAGCGCGGACGGAAGTCCCGATGGAACGGCTGAAGACGCTCTTCGAGCGCTACGGCACCTATGTGTCAGACGTGGCCGAGTTCATCGGGCGGGGTAATGATCAGCCCCTGGAAGGCGCACCCGATTACAGCCGACGGGAAATCCTGTTCCTGGCAGAGCGCGAGAGCGTCGGCAGGTTGGACGATGTGCTGCTGCGCCGGACGCTGCTGGGCATGCTCGGCTACGTCAACCTGACGCCGCAGCTCATCGAGACCGTGGCCGACATCGTGGCGCAGGCCCAGGGCTGGGACGCCGAACGCCGCGCCAGCGAGATCGAGCGCGTGCAGGCGCTGATGGCCCATCACCACGGCCTTGAGGTGCCTGTGAAGGCAGAATAACGCAGCGAACACGACCATTCGATGGGGACGGCCTACAGCACGTCCCCATTTTTTATGGTGTTGTTACGGTCAGGCCCGGTAAAAACAGTTGTATCATGACCCTGTGAGGACTACGCAACGAGGAGAATAAATTTATGTCCGGGGAACCTTTTTTAGCAAATATCGTCGGCATCCCCCATATCCCCATGATTACGGAGGTCAACGTGCGCAGCGGGCCAGCCGTCAGCCGCAAGCCCATGTTTCGCATCCCGGTGGGCACGCGAGGCCTGCGCATCAAAGAAGTCAATACAGACGCGGAAGGCCGCAACCTCAACGGCAAGGTCTACCAATGGTTCCGTCTGACTTTCCCCGACGGTCGCACCGGCTGGGTCCGTGACGACCTCATCAGCATCATGGGCGACGGAACAGAATTAGGCTATCCGCCGCTGATGCAGGAGACGCTGGCTTTCAATCTCAACCGCGCCGCCGATCTGCCACCAGCGGAACCGGATCGCACTGAAGAGGGCGTGGGCGAAGATATCACCCCGGACGATAGCACGGAAGAACCAACGACCGAAACTCCGCCGCGCATTGCGGGCGTCATTCAGGGGCGCTGCATGGGCCCCAGCGGTGTGAACATCCGCAGCGGCCCGGGCACGAATCACACGGTTATCGGGCGTTTCGTCCGGGGACACGTCGCTGATCTGCTGGAAGCCGCCGACAGCCAGTCCGGCGAGCCGCTGAAATGGGTACGCCTGCGTTATCAGAATCGGGAAGACGGCTGGGTTCGTGTGGATTTCCTGCGCCTCAGCGGCGATTTTGAGAGCCTGGGCCTGGGTTTCGCAGATCAGTATCCATCAGCCGCACCCCAGAGCCACTGGATCCGCGATTTCGACCCGACTGGCAGCTTCCTGGGCGTCCGACATGACGGTTGGGATCAGGCCGGGACGACCGGCGCACCGATACTGGGCGGGCCACGAGGCGGGCTGGTGGCGCTCGTCGCCAATTGCAGCCTGTGCGGCCCGGACGGCCTCAGCGTAGAGCAGAAGGGGCTGCGTGTCGGGATGCCGCAGGTCTTCGTCCCGGGCTGGAACTTCGGCTATGGGCATTACGTCATCGTGCGCTATACGCATGATCAACTGCCCGAATCGACACAGCGGCGGCTGGCCGCGCTTCAGCGTGCCGGTCAGCACCTGTTCGTGATGTACGCGCATCTGCATCAGATGATGGTGCAGGCAGGGCAGGAGCTGCTGCCGAATCAGCAGATTGGCACCATGGGCAACAGCGGTAACTCCACCGGGACGCACCTGCATCTGGAGGTACGCGCCTCGGACGACGCGAAATTCATCCACTGGGCGCGCATCAAACCGGGGCTGGTGTCGCCGGATATTCTCTATCTGCGCTGAGGAACAGCCACACACCACCAACAGGAGACCGTAACCCGGTCTCTTTTTCGTTGTGTGTGGGCCTGATATGGGGGCCTGTTCATTACATATCAGGTTAACATCAGGCACTTCTGCCGCCCTCTGTAAGAGACGAATACGTTTACGTTTCCACTTACCACCATTCTTAAGCCAATCCCTGAGAGTTTCGCTGTTTAATGCCAATAGAGCCTATGCGATTTTAAGGAAGAATAATTATGCGTTCGGCAAAGGTCGTGAAAAATTTCATCACCCGTGGCACTCAGGTCCGGATCGCCGCACTCCTCCTGAGCTTGCTCCTGATCGTCGCGGCATGTGGCCCTCAGGCCGCTGAACCCACTATCGCGCCTACCGTCGAAGCCGAAGCCGCCTCCTCAGAAATTGGTCTGGCCCTGTCGAATCTCAGCAACCCGTTCTTCGCAGAACTGCGCGACGGCGCTACCGAAGCCGCCGAGCGTCTGGGCGTGGAACTGGTCGTCGTTGATGCTGAGGACGACGCCGCACAGCAAAATGAACAGATTCAATCGTTGATTGATCAGGGCGTCGGGGCGCTGCTGATCAACCCGGTCAGCTCTGACGAAGTCGTCAGCGCTATCGAAGCCGCCAACAGCGCCGGTATCCCGGTCTTCACGATTGACCGCAGCGCAGCCGATGGCGAAGTCGTCTCACACATTGCTTCTGACAATGCCGCCGGTGGCGAAATGGCCGCCAACTATCTCGCCGAGAGCCTGGGCGAATCCGGCAATGTGGTCGAGCTGACAGGCATTGAAGGCACCTCCGCTGCCACCGAACGCGGCGCAGGCTTTAATGAAGCCCTGGCCGAATTCGAGAATATCGAGATCGTCGCACGTGAGACGGCCAACTTCTCCCGCGAGGAAGGTCAGCAGGTCTTTGCTGAAATCCTGGCTGAACAGGAAGACATCGACGGTGTCTTCGCCCATAACGATGAGATGATCCTGGGGGCCATCGAAGCAGCACGCGAAGCAGGCCGTCTGGAAGATATCCGCTTCATCGGCTTTGACGCCGTCGAAGACGCCATCACCGCCCTGGAATCCGGCGAGCTGCTGGCGACTGTTGCGCAGCAACCGGCAGAAATGGGCCGCCTGGGCGTTGAAACCGCCGCCAACCATCTTGAAGGTGAAACGGTCAGCGATAGTATCCCGGTTGAGCTGGCCCTGATTACGCGCTAATTTGTCAGTAAGAATGAGGCGCTCATGCGACTGAAATTCAATATCGCTCAACGAATTACGTTTGCGTTCCTGCTGATGATCGGGCTGGTGCTGCTGGCAAGCGGCGCCGGTCTGTTCTTCATCCAATCCGCCGATGAGACAATCAACAGTGCACAAACCGGCCTTGACGATGTCGGGGCGGTCAGCAACCTGGAAATCGCATGGTTGCAGGTGGTGGCCACCATCGACAACATGCTGCTGACGCGGCAGACCAGCCTGATTGACCAGCGACTCAACGACCAGCTTGTCGACTTCAGCGCCCGCCTCGCTGCGCTCAACCAACAGGAAGCTGCGCTCAACAACATCCGCCTGCTGGCAACGCTCAACAACCTGGCTGAGGAACTGACGACGACGGTCGGCGACGTGACGACCGAGGCGGAAGCAGGCAACTGGGCACGCGCCCAGATTCAGCGACATACAGAGCTGGCATCGCTGCAACGTCGCCTGAGCGAAAGCCTCACAAGCCTGCGTGACGAAATCAACAGCGGGGTCGACGCCTCGGTGACCGAGTCGCTGGCGCTGCAGCAGAGTACCGGCGGCGTCTGGGTGGCGATCTCGTTGATCGCGGTTATTGCCGGTGCAGTCGCCGCCTTCCTGACAGCGCGCGGCATTATCGGTCCGGTCAACCGACTGGCGATGACAGCACGAGCCATTCAGGATGGCGACCTCTCGCAGCGTGCTGATGTTGATCGCCATGATGAGCTAGGCGTCATGGCGGCAGCTTTCAACAACATGACGGAGCAGTTGGGGCAATCCATCTACCAGCTCGAGTCCAACGTCTCCGAACTGGAGCGAGCCAATCAGGAACGCGCCGCACTCATCACCCAGTTGGAAGAAGCGCTGCTGTTTAAGGATCAGTTCCTGGCAACGATGAGCCACGAGCTGCGCACACCGTTGAACGCCATCCAGGGCTATGCCGGCCTGGCGCTCGATGAAGAAGTCGAAGAAGATGTCGCCTACATGCTGGAGCGCATCAAGCAGAACTCCAAGCGACTGTTGGGCCTTATCAATGACATCCTCGACATTTCGCGCATTAACGCCAACCGTATTGAAATCGTCGCACGCCCGATCAACCTGAACGAACTCGTCCAGGGCTGGCACGACGACTTCGAACAGCAGGCCGTCAAGCAAGGGCTGGCGTTCAACCTGGAAATTGATGAGGCACTGCCCGAATCAATCATCGGCGACGAGGAACGCCTGACGCAGATCGCCGCCAACCTGCTGCAGAACGCGCTCAAATTCACGCAGAAGGGCGGGGTACGCCTGAAGGTCAATCGTGATGGGGCCGACTGGTGGGCAATCAGCATCACTGATACGGGGCAGGGCATCCCGGAGACGTGGCAGCACCTGATCTTCGATGAATTCCGTCAGGTGGATAGTTCATCCAAACGTAAGTATGGCGGCGCAGGCCTGGGCCTGTCCATCGTGAAGAAACTCTGCCTGATGATGGGTGGCAGCGTCTCAGTGAACAGTAAGCTGGACGTGGGCAGCACCTTCACCGTCAAACTGCCGTTGCAAGTCGAAGCCGAAGCCACCGCCGATAAGGTGGCCGTCGCAACCGGATAGGGAATGACACCATGCCAAAAATACCGCGCTATCTCGAAGGCTGGTCAGTTCTGGTCGTCGATGATGAAGAAGACAGTCTGGACGTCGCCCGGCGCCTGCTTAAAAAAGCAGGGGCCCGGGTTATCGCCGCCAGCAACGGAGCAGAAGCCCTGCACTGCATCAACACCAACAAGATCGACTTCATCCTGTCGGATCTCTCCATGCCCGATATGGATGGCTGGCTGCTGATGCACGAACTCAACCGCGACCGGCGCTTCGCCGATACACCCGTCATCGCGCTGACGGCGCACGCCATGCGTGGCGACCGCGAACGGGCCATCAAGGCGGGCTTCGTCAACTACATTACCAAGCCGCTCGATGTCGAGAAGTTCATCCAGCAGTTGGTCGCCATCCTGGTTGATATCCCGGCCTTTGAAGGTCGCATCAGCGAATACATGACACTTGATGTCTCTGCCGAGACAAAACCGGCGGAGCCAAAACCGGCGGAGCCACAATCAACAGCGGCAGGTAAACCATCCGCTATTGCGACCAACGGCGAAAAACCCGCCAATGCCGATTCAGTCGCCGCATCGACTGGCGACACGAAAAAACCTGATGAGCAGGTCGCTCATCATACTGCGGATCAATCCGCCAAATAAGGAGCACGTCTTATGGCAAAACTGCGCATTCTGATCGTTGAAGATGACCCGGATGGCGCCGATGTAATGAACCGCATGTTGATCGCCAGCGGTGCTGAGACAGTCGCCGTCGGCAGCGCTGAAGAAGCGATCCAGACGCTGGAAACAACCCAGACGCCGTTTGACGTCGCCGTCATTGATCTGGCGCTGCCGGAGATGGACGGTTTTGAACTCATGCGCGTGCTGCGCGATAGCATCGCGTTTCGACAGCTTGCCCTGATTGCAGTCACAGCATTCCACACGCCGGAGCTAAAAGTTCAGGCGCTCGAAAACGGCTTTGACGCGTATTTCGCCAAGCCCATCGATACGACGCTGTTCGTCCGGGCCATTGATCAACTGGTCTGACCCTCAGCCCACTTCGTCAAAGTCATGAATAGACCTATCCAGCCAGCAGCAAGGGCTGTGTTTTCGCGTGCCTGAGTGCCGCCGGATTACCGCGCCGGTCCTGTGCGCCATCTCGCAGGGCGGCTACAATGAAGACCATGACGCAAATAATCAGAGTAGGACGCCATGCCAGATTATGACTTCGACGCGGTAATCATCGGGGCAGGGCCGAACGGCCTGGCTGCCGCCATCACGCTGGCACAGGCGGGCTGTAAGGTCGCCGTACTGGAAGCAAAAGACACCATCGGGGGTGGCACGCGCACCCTTGAACTCACTTTGCCCGGTTTTCAGCATGATATCTGCTCGGCGATACATCCCATGGCGATGTCGTCGCCCCTCTTCCGCGAACTACCGCTCGAACGCTATGGCCTGGAGTGGATCCAACCGGGGATACCGCTGGCACATCCACTAGGTGAGGACCGGGCGGCGGTGCTCGATGTGTCGATCGAAGCGACGGCGGCCAGCCTCGGCGCGGATGCCGAGCGCTATCAGAAGCTGATTGAACCTCTCGTCAAGCGCTGGGAAACGATCGAGAAGACGATTCTGTACCCGTTCAACATCCCGCGCGATCCTTTCTTCATGGCTTACTTCGGCATACATGCGGTGCTGCCTGCGCGCTGGCTGGCACAGTGGCGCTTCAAAACTGAAGCCGCCCGCACGTTTATCGCCGGGCTGGCCGGTCACTCCGTCCTGCCAATGGATTACCCGGCCTCCGCAGCGTACGCCCTGGTGCTGGCGATCGTCGGGCACCGGGTCGGCTGGCCGCTGCCAAAAGGCGGCTCTCAGCAGATCACAGAAGCGATGGCCGCCTATCTGATCGATCTGGGCGGTACAATCTCCTGTGGGCGACCTGTCCGCAGTATGGAAGATCTGCCGCGTGCGCGCGCTTATCTGTTCAATACGTCACCCCGCCAGATGCTCGACATCGCCGGGGATCGTCTGCCGCAGCGTTATCACCGCCACCTGGGACGCTACCGCCACGGGCCAGGCGTCTTCAAGATAGACTGGGCCTTAGACGGGCCGGTTCCCTGGCTGGCTGAGGATTGCCACCGGGCGGGAACAATCCACATTGGCGGCTCACTGGATGAAATCACCGCGTCAGAACGAGCGATGTGGATGAAGGCCACCACACGCCCGCACAATCAGCAGCCTTACCTGATCCTCGCACAGCAAAGCCTGTTTGATCCCACACGCGCCCCAGACGGCAAACATACGCTGTGGGGCTACTGCCACGTGCCGAACGGCTCCACCGTTGATATGACTGACATCATCGAAGATCAGATCGAGCGCTATGCACCAGGCTTCAAAACGCGGATTCTGGCACGGCATACGCTCAACACCCGGCAGTTCGAACAATACAACATGAACTACATCGGCGGCGATATTGTCGGCGGTGTGCAGGACCTGACACAGCTTTTCACCCGGCCATCGATCCGCCTGCGCCCCTACAAAACCCCCGCTCCGGATATCTTCATCTGCTCCGCCTCGACTCCGCCGGGCGGGGGAGTCCACGGCATGTCTGGCTATCATGGTGCCCGCGCCGCCCTGGCAACTGCACTTCGTTAGGCTCAGTTTAGGCAGAATTTAGGAATGCAATACAGTATTGAATTTGTATCAATAGTTGTTGTGATGCGGCTGTTCAATCAAAATATTGCATCCATGCATTAGCAAATCGATTGCCTACCTACCTCAGGATAGCTTAGATGTCCCAACAACTCAGTCCTCGTCAGGACAGCCTGACTTCTCTCAATGTTGGTAGCCGCCAAGCCGGGCGCTGGACGCTGGTCATCTCATTGATCATCGTCACACTCATTGGCCTGCAGACTCTCAAGACCTTCAAAATTCTGTGTTTTCCGCAGGTGCTGACGCGTTTCCTGCCTGCTGATTTGATTGTGGGCTGTGACCCGGCACTCTATCCCATTCTGGAATATCCGATGTACAACACCGTCTTTTATGAAGGTGCCACTGTGCCTCAGCGATACATCTACGGTACGACCGCTGAGGGTACTGAAGTCAATATCACCCATGAAGACCTCGGCATCAACGTCTTTATGTTGATGGATGTCTTCGACGACATCATCGAAGACGAAGACACCGAACGATTGGCTTTCTACGTCCGCTACTACGAAGAAACATACGGTGTTGATCTGACCGCTGTACGCCTTGAGATTCATCCACTGGCGGTACAGCGCGAAGGCTTTGAGGAGCAGGCGACCGTTATCGTCCTTGAGACATCCGTTGACGCAATACTGGCCGAAGAGGGGGGTGCGTGATGGCTCGTATCACTAACTGGTGGAACAATTACTGGTTCAGTCCGTCTTCATCGTTCAATCTGGCCGTGACGCGCATCCTGGCGGCGGCGCTCTGGCTGCTATGGATGCCCTTGATTAACCCGCCTGAGAAGATCAACAACCTGCACGGCATCGCTGATCTTTATGACCCACTGCCAATCCTCAGCCTGCTTACACTGGGGATGAGCAAGCCCAGCCAGGAAGTGACGACAATCATCTACATCGTCATGATGATCGCGGGCATTTTAGCGCTTATCGGCCTGCGCACGAATATCAGCATGATGGTGCTGGCATTAAGCGGTATCTTCCTGCAGACTTTTATCTACTCTTTTGGCGATTTCCACCATCCCACGGCACTCTTCCTGATCGCTATGGTGCTGCTGGCGATCTCGCCGTCAGGGGAGGTGCTGTCTGTCGACTACTGGCTGAAGCGGCGGCACGCTGCACGTCAGGGGGAAAATCCCTCAAATGTCTGGGACGATATGCTGACGCGCAAGAACATCTACGCGGGTTGGCCACTGCGCACGATCCAATGGCTACTGGCGCTTGCCTACATGTCGGCTTTCATCAGCAAAGTGCTGACCCCGGACCTACAGTTTTTCTCCTGGGCGAATGGCTTCACGCTGCAGTACTACATGCTCTCGGACGGTCTGCTGCACGATGTCCCGCTGGCGCTTGAGCTAAGCCGTCAGCATACGCTGGCCGTGCTGCTTTCGTGGGGGTCTCTGCTCTTTGAAGGGGCATTCTTCCTGGCCGTCTTCATCCCGTGGACCCGCTGGTTGTTCATCCCATTCGGAATCGCTTTCCACGGCTCGATTTTCCTGATTCAGCGCGCACCATTCTTCACGTTTATGGTGCTGTACAGCGCTTTCGTCCCGTGGGATAAATTCGCGCTGTGGCTGCGCGCTCGTGCAGGCTCTTCACAGCCGATCATCCCGCAGGCTGTTCCAGCCGTCGAGTGATTGGCGCGCCAATTACTGTTAGGAAAACAGCCATCCTCATCTGGTGGGATGGCTGTTTTGCGGTTATGTCTCACTGACGGTGGGGCAGGTGCGGCGTCAGATGCGGCTCAGCTTGACATCCACGACTGCCGGGTGGCCCTGCGTCAGGGCGGGATAAGTCTGTGTTGTGAGATAATCACCCGACTTGTATTCGCTGCTGCCATCCAGGCTGAGGTGTACGCGCACGTTGTAACGGCTGCGCTCGTCCACGTCAATGCCGTCGATCATATAATGCAGTTCGTCCCCGGCGGAGACACCGCGCATCGTCTGACGCCCGATTACGGACGCTGAAGCGCCCGCCAGGCTGACATCTTCCAGCTTGACGAAGACGGTCGCATTGTCGAAGTTGGCATCATTCGGAACCTGTATTTTCCCGCTGACTTCTGCCATTTCTAGCCTCCGTACAGGGCTTCAACCGCGGCAATGTCACCCGGGCTGAGCGTATCCCGCTGACCGATCGGGACGTCGATCTTGGGCACGATGGTATCCTTGCCATTCCTGGAGAATGCCCAGCGTGGGTAGTGCATGATCGAGCCGTAGTCGTACTCGCCCATGTCGATACCGTCCGTCACATGCTTATCGAAGTTGTGTTCCGTCCCGGCCATGATGTTCTCGTAGTGGATCGTCACGTAATCATCACGATCGGCGCGGCTTTGCTCGTGCCACATGCCGACCGCATGGCCGATCTCATGGATCGTATTCCCCAGGCTGCAGGCCAGCCCCAGGTAGATTGGCTGCTTACCGCCACGCATCCCAACGTATGACGCACAGCCGCGCCATTCCTGGAAGTAAACATAGTTCGGATACTGGCTGGCGTTGTCGGCGGTGCGCTCCACAAAGCGGATCGATGTGTGTTCTTCCCAATGGGCGATTGCATCGTGAATGCGCCAGTCCTGCGGGAAGTTCTTCTGAATCTCGTAGGGGATGACACCGTTAGGCCACAGCGCGCTCTCGTAGGCGATGGCGCTGCCTGCTGTCGTGATCGTGTTCAGATTGAGAATGATATCGCCCTGGTAAATTGGCAGGCCATCCACCAGCGTATAGTCGACCGGCATATCGCGGAAAGGCACGCCATCAATCACGCCGCTGATCATGGCGCGATACTGTCTTTCGCCCACGTTCCATTCTGCATTGTTGATGGCCGTCTCCGGATTGGTCGATGTTTCAGCCGGTGAGCTGCCACGCTGACCAAACACGAGGAGCACCGCCAGACCGATCATGAGGGCCAGGCCGATCCGCCAATACCGATAGTAACGCTTCGACGTAGGATTTTCCGTCCACATAAGATAACGTCCTTTATCACTCACTCGATAAAACCATATCATGAATTGAAGCATAAAGCCAAGCATAACGGGCCGTCGTTCGCGCGCTGGCTGTCGCGCTGGTTTATCCGGCGGCTGCTGAACGCGCTCATCGATGTTGAGCGAGCCGGCAAACAGGCCGACTTCCGCATCCCGGAGCGACTACAGGCCCATTGAGCGCTGCACCGTCCGCAGCATTAGCCGCCAGCCGGAACCAACCCGCATGCAGACCATAATGCGCCGCGAAGTATGGCATTCGTGCAAAACACGTTATACTTCAGCATCATTGAGCACACACCAAGCAGATCGCAACTATGGGCAAATACATCCTGCGGCGCAGCCTGCAAATCATTCCAACGCTGTTCATCATTTTCACAATCCTCTTCGTTCTGGCGTATCTGATGCCGGGTGACCCCCTCAGCGCGGTGCTGGGTGAGGAATATCGGCGGCTATCCCCGGAGCAGATCGCGGAGATTGAAGAAGAACTGGGCATCAATCGCCCATTCCTGGTGCAGTACGCTGAGTATCTGGTCAGGATGGTCCAGTTTGACCTGGGCAGAAGCTACGTCCAGCGTGAGGATGTGATCGACATCATCGGTTACCGCCTGCCGCGCACTCTGCAGCTCATGACCGGGGGCATGCTGGTTGCGCTGGCGATTGGCATACCGGCAGGCATTATCGCCGCCGTCAAACAGTACACATGGATCGACCATGCGCTGATGATCTTCGCCCTGATCGGCCTCTCGATGCCGGTCTTCTGGCAGGGGTTGATCGCGCAGTTGCTGCTCACACAGGAGAAGACCGGCATTGCGCTGTTCCCTGTCGCTGGCTACGGCGACGGCAATCTGTGGTACATGGTCCTGCCATCGATTGTGCTCGGCACGAACTTATCCGCTGTGCTGGCCCGCGTGACGCGCTCCTCCATGCTGGAAGTAAAGGGCATGGATTACCTCAAGACGGCACGCAGCAAAGGCCTGAATAATCGCGCAGTCCTGATCCGGCATCATCTGCGCAACGCGCTTATCCCTGTGATCACCATCATTGGCCTGCAGGTCGCCGCACTGCTGACTGGCTCGCTGGTGACGGAGACCATCTTTAACTGGCCCGGTCTGGGGCGCGCCATCGTCCCTGCGATTCAGACGCGTGATACCCCCGTTATCATGGGCATACTCACATTGGGCGCACTGGTGTACATCGTCGTCAATCTGGCAACAGACCTGATTTACGCAGTGATCGACCCGCGCATTCGTTACGGTTGATAGAACCAGCAATCGCCTTATTACGTCTGGCTTCTCTTTGTTAAATCTAAGCCGCTATACGTTTGATAGCGGCTTGTTTGCGTTATAATGCAGCCGATAGCTCCTTAAAGAACAGTTAACGAGGCGAAAGCACAGGCAAACATGCACAATGAGGTCCCGGTCCTGGAAGTGCGCGGCCTGACCAAGCGCTTCCCCGGCGTGCTAGCCAACGACCACATCGACTTGACGCTTCATCGCGGCCAGGTGCTTGGCTTGCTGGGCGAAAACGGCGCGGGTAAAAGCACGCTCATGAACATGATCTATGGCCTGTATACCCCGGATGAGGGCGAAATCCGGGTAAACGGCCAGAAGATCGACATTCACGACCCCCGCGACGCCATCCAGCATGGTATCGGCATGGTCCACCAGCACTTCAAACTGGTCGAGACGCTGACCGTCACCGAGAACGTCATGCTCGGCAACGAGAGCACCAGCGGGCCATTCCTCCGGCAGTCCACCGCCCGTAAACGTGTCGTCGAGATTTCCAGGCAGTATGGCCTGGAGGTCAACCCGGACGCGCTCATCCGCGATCTGCCAGTTGGCGCACAACAGCGCGTGGAGATCATCAAGGCGCTGTATCGTAAAGCCGATATCCTCATCCTCGATGAGCCGACCGCTGTCCTTACGCCGCAGGAAACGACCGGGCTTTTCCGCATCATGCGGACACTGCTCGACGATGGCGTGAGCATCATCTTCATTACGCACAAACTCAAAGAAGCACTTGAGATCTGCGACGCGATCACCGTCCTGCGACGCGGCAAGGTCGCTGGCCACGCCGACCCCAGGACCTCAACGCCGCAATCGCTGGCTTCACTGATGGTTGGGCGCGACGTAATCCTGGAAGTCGAAAAGAACCCGGCTGAGCGCGGCGAGCTGGTCGCCAGGATTGAAAATCTGGTCGTGCTCGATGAGCGCGCCGTACCCGCCGTCAAAGGGGTCACACTCGATGTCTACGGCGGCGAAATCCTCGGCGTCGCCGGGGTACAGGGCAACGGCCAGACGGAACTTGTCGAAGCGCTGACCGGCCTGCGCAGTTCTCAATCCGGCAAAATCACGCTGCTGGGCGAGAATATCACCCACGCCAACCCCCGCAGAATCACCGAACTGGGCGCTGGCCACGTCCCGGAAGACCGGCAGAAAATGGGCATCGTCAAGTCATTCCTGGTGCTGCAGAACATAGTCCTCAACACCTATTACATCAGCCCGTTCTCAAACGGCATCATCATCAACGATGAAGCCATCGCCGGCTATGCGGAGCGGCTGGTCCATGAGTATGATGTCCGCCCACCCAATATTTACAATGCCATTGGCAGCCTCTCCGGCGGCAACCAGCAGAAAGTGATCGTCGCCCGCGAGTTCTCGCGTCCCGTCAAGCTGCTGATCGCCTCGCAGCCAACGCGCGGCCTGGATGTCGGCTCGATTGAGTTCATACACAAGCAGTTGATCCGCATGCGCGACGCAGGGACGGCCGTCATGCTGGTCTCGTCGGAGCTGGACGAAATCCTCAGCCTGAGCGACCGCGTCGCGGTGATGTACGACGGGCGCGTGATCGACGTGCTGCCCATCGAGCAGGCCGACCGCGAGACCGTCGGGCTGCGTATGGCGGGTAATATGGGGCAGGGGAAGCCCGGTGCTCCCCAGGCAGCACCCCCGGAAAATGAGGTAATCCGATGAGCAGCGTCCCTCAGCAAACGCCCGATACCCAACCCGCACCGCGCGTTCCTGGCTTCATCCGGCCGTTGGGCCGCTTCTGGACGCGCATCGGCGGCGGCCTGATACCGTTCCTGGCCGTCCTGACGGCGCTGCTGGCCGGTATCCCGCTGGTCATGATCACTGTGCTGACTGGCGGCGGCACCGTTTCGCAGGGCTTCAGCGTGGCTGGCAACGCCTATGCTGCCCTGATGGAAGGCGCGACCGGCATCGCCATCAACGATATCGCCACACCCGACGACTTCGCGGAGATTCGTCAGTACGCCCAGTCGCATGTGATCGAGGCCGACAGCGTCGGGCGCCAGGCCCGGCCCTTCGAGCTGCTGGCAGGCATCGGCCTGGACAATATGCGCAACTACATTCCGCTGCTCGAACAGCACCCGGACTGGGACGACGAAGTTATCGAAGCCTACGCGGAGCGCATCCCAACGATTCGTCAGGTCGAACTCGGCCCACTGGCCGAAGTCCAGACGACGATCAACGCGCTTGAGGAAGACGGCCTCGACCGCAGCGCTATCCGCACGCTGGCGGATTTGTTCGCGGATGCGGGCACGCCGCGCAACAGTACCGAGGAGCAGGCCGCTGAACTGTGGCCGCGCCTCACGGAGATGAACGACGCGGAACGCGCCGAAGCCTACACACATCTGCATCTGATTTATCAGTACGGGCAGCTGACGCTTCAGCGGAGTTACGCAACCCTGCTCGAACTCCAGAGCGCCGGTATCGATCCGCTCAGCACTGAGGCGACTTATATCGTTGAAATAGCGCAGGCACCGGCACGCCGCGTCTATGACAGCGTTGAGACAGTGGCGCTCATGGACGAGAGCGGCCTGACCGACCCGGCAGCGCTTGGCGAGGATTTCCGGCTCATTGGCCAGCTCTACGAGCGCGATCTGCTGCAATCCCCGACTATCAACGAAGCGCTGGAAGGCGAACTCGAAACTGTCCTGTCAGAGAATCTGATCGTGCGGCTGCCCAGCAGCAGCAATCCGGGTACGCAGATGCTCGTCGCCCCGGGCGAACGCAACACACTGCTGGGTGTCGCCGAAAACGAGCAGGAACTCAATGTCGTTTATTTCAACCTGGGCGGCAGCGCGCTGCTGTTCTATCCCGGCCAGTTCGAGCGGACGATTGTCAAGTCGATTCCGTACATTATCGCTGGTCTGGCGGTTGCGTTCAGCTTTAAGGGCGGTCTGTTCAACATCGGTGTGGAAGGGCAGTTACACATCGGTGCGATTGTCGCCGCCTGGATTGGCTTCAGCCTGGTCGGGCTGACGCCACTGCTGCATCTGCCGCTGGTCATCCTGGCGGGTATCATCGGCGGTCTGGTGTGGGGGGCAATACCCGGTATTCTGAAGGCATTCACCGGGGCGCATGAGGTCATCACGACTATCATGCTCAACTTCATCGGCCTGCTGACGGTCGATTGGCTCATCAAGTCGACCAATCCGGTCCTGCTGGGCGACCCCGGTGCCAGCAAGCCACAGACCCCGGCTCTGCTGGAAAGCGCCATTCTGCCGAGCTTCGCTGATATTACGCTGCCGATGGTCATCGTTGCCGCGATCACCATCTTCCTGGTGTCGGTGTGGGTGAGGCGCAAACGCCTGACGCTGACCGCGCTGCGGCGGCCCATCATCGTCGGCGTGACGACTTTCCTGGGCGGCTGGTTCCTGATTGGTATCGCGGTGCGCGGCGAACTCCACTTCGGCATTGTGCTGACGCTCATCGCAATCTGGCTGGTCGATTGGTTCCTCACGCGGACGACACCCGGTTTTGAACTACAGACAGTCGGCCTCAACCGCGACGCCGCCCGCTACGCCGGTATGAGCGTCTCGCGGCAGACGATCCTGGCGATGGCCCTTGGTGGTGCGCTGGCCGGGCTGGCCGGTGCGATCGAAGTCAGTGGGACGACGCTGCGCATGGAACCGGCGCTCTTCCGCAATATCGGCTTTGATGCAATCGCGATTGCGCTGCTGGCCCGTACCAACCCGCGCAATATGCTCTGGGCGGGTCTGCTGTGGGGTGGCCTGCTGAGTGGGGCAGGGCTGATGCAATCGCGTGCTAACATCTCTATCGACCTGATTCTGATCGTCCAGGCGCTGATTATCATGTTCGTCGCCGCTGATCAGATCATCCGCTTCCTGTATCGCATCGCAGAAGCCGAAGAAGGCGAACGCATCCAGTTCACCGCGAGCTGGGGGAGTTAACATGACGATCCAGAACAAGATCAAAATCAATGCACCGGAGCGGCGGTTCAGAGTGACGCGCAGGCGCGTGCTGGCAGCGGTGCTGCTGCTTGTCGCCGCTCTGATGCTGATCCAGGGGAACCGTGCTCTCAGCGCCGACGTCACAACCATCCTGACGCTTGAGCCGGGCGCTGTCGAGAATGTGCCCCATATCGTCGTGCCAACCCTGACCTATATGAACGTCACCGCACTGGTGTTCCTGGTGGCGGGCGTGCTGGGTATGATCGAGCTGCCACAGCTCAACCGCTGGACGAACGGCCTGATGATCGTCTCCGGCATTATCTTCATCCCGACGGTGCTTATCATCGCCGCGGCAGGCGACAGCACCAACATCACCACCATGATCGCCGAGAGCCTGCGATTAGCCACGCCGATCGCCATTGGCGCGATGGCGGGCCTATGGTGCGAGCGGTCCGGCGTTATCAATATCGCCATCGAGGGCATGATGCTCTTCGGCGCGTGCTTTGGCTTCACAGCGTTCTTCTACCTGCGTGATATCTTCCCATCGGAGCAGATGGGTTTCGTGATGCTGGTATCGGTGCTGGTCGCGGTCCTGTCCGGCGGGCTGGCGGCGCTGCTGCACGCCTGGCTGTCGATCACCTTCCGCACTGATCAGATCGTCAGCGGTACGGTCATCAACATTCTCGCCGTCGGCGTGACCAGCTTTATCCGCCGCGAGTTCCTGCTCTCGACAGAGGCCGGTACGGAAAAACTGCCGAATATCTCAATCCCGATCCTGTCGGAAATCCCTATCATTGGCGATGCCATCTTCAACAACCAGCCGATCTTCTACATGATGTTTGTCGTCATCATCGTGTCGCATATTGTGCTGTTCTACACACGTTGGGGCCTGCGGACGCGCAGCGTCGGCGAAGAACCCAGCGCAGCCGATACGCTCGGCATCAACGTCAATCGTATGCGCTGGCGCAACGTCTTCATCGGCGGCCTGATCGCCGGGCTGGCTGGTGCCTGGTTCAGCCTGGAAGCAACCGGGCGCTTCAACGATGGCATGACGCGCGGCGCAGGCTTCATCGCCCTGGCAGCGCTTATCTTCGGCAAGTGGACACCCTTCGGCGCATTTGCCGGCGCGATGCTGTTCGGCTTTTCGGATGCACTCGGCACACGCTTCCAGATCATCGATGTGCCGGTGCCTGTACAGTGGCTGCAGATGGTGCCGTATATCGTCACCATTGTGGTGCTGGCGGGTCTGGTTGGACGGGCCTTCCCGCCAAAAGCGATAGGGCAGCCCTACGTCAAGGACTAGGGCGGTCAGGCCGTCAGTGTACATGCTCATACCCGCTGACATTCGGTCATTTGTGATAGGGCAGCTTGGTAAAAAGTAGGCCAAACGCCACTTGAAAAAGTGACCAAAAACAGTAGAGTATGAGAAGTGATTTAACCAAATTTTAAACTTGCATTTGATCAAGAGGATCGCAAGCATGAAGATCGTTCGTAAGACACTGCTGCTGGCGTTACTGCTGGCACTCGTCGTGAGCGTTGCGCCCGCGGCAATGGCTCAGGACACCATTGAGACCATCTGCCTCGTGACCGACCTCGGCCGCGTTAACGATGGCACATTCAATCAGTTCGCCCATGAAGGTGCAGTCGCTGTCACAGAAGACTACGACCTGGAATACACCTTCATCGAGACTCAATCCGAAGCCGACTACGAAGCCAACATCAACATCTGCGTTGAAGAAGGCTTTGAGGTCGTCATCACCGTGGGCTTCCTGATCGCTGACGCGACCTTTGACGCTGCGGTTGCCAACCCGGATATCTACTTCATCGGCGTTGACCAGTTCGTTGGTGATCGTACCGACGACGAGGGCAATGTCGTCGAAGAAGCGCCGGATAACTATGTCGGTATCCAGTTCCGCGAAGATCAGGCCGGCTTCCTGGCGGGCGCACTGGCGGCCCTGGTTGCCGAATCGGTCGATAGCAACATCATCGCTGGCGTCTACGGTGTGGAAATCCCGCCAGTCGTCAAGTTCCGCAATGGCTTTGAGCAGGGTGCTCTGTACATCAACCCGGATATCGAACTGCTCGGCGTTTACATCCCCGACTTCCTCGCCCCCGATCGTGGCGCTTCCGCGGCTGAACAGTTCATCGGCGAAGGTGCCAGCGTGATCTTCGGCGCGGGCGGCCCGACCGGCTCCGGCGGTATCACCGCAGCGGCGCAGGAGGGCGTTTTCGCCATCGGCGTCGACCAGGACGAGTACCTGACGACCTTCGGCAATGGCGAAACCCCGGGTGCGGAATTCATCATCACCAGCGCTGTCAAGCGCGTTGACCAGGGCGTTTACGACATGGTCGCGGCCCTGGCCGAAGGCGACTTAGAAGGCTTCTTCGGTGGTGGCGTTTACGTCATGGATGCAGCGCTGAACGGCGTCGGCCTGGCCCCACGTCACGAAGCGGACGTTCCGGAAGAATTCTACGCACAGGTCGATGAGATCTTCGAACTGCTGGCCTCCGGCGAGCTGGAAACCGGCGTTGATCCGATCACCGGCGCACTGCTGGAAGAAGAAGAAGCAGAAGGCTAAACCTAGCCGCTGCAACACACAAATTAGTGTCAACGGCCCCGCGTCAGACGTGGGGCCGTTGCTATTCTGTACGGGTCAGCCTGCGTTGTTCAGCGCGACGATGAGTTGTTCGATCTTCTTCTCCGCACGCTCGATCTTCGTCTGTGCGTCGCGGGTCTCCGTCTTGATCGCCTCCAGGCGCGACTGACTGGCGTCCATCTGGTCGAGGATGCGCGTCCGCAGTTCGCCCTCGCGCCCGACATCCCGCAGACTGGTCATATTCTTACGGTACTGTTCCTGCTCACTGTAGAGCGTCTGACGCTCCGCTTCCAGCTCAGTGATGCGCCGGTTCATCTGATCGATGTAATCATAGGCTTCCAGCAGCGTCTGCAAGCGATCAAACAGCGTCTGATCAATGAACTGCTCCGATAGAAAACGCTGTAACTGCTGATGCGACAGGCGGCGCAGTTCCTCGCGGCGATAGTTTCGCACGCGCTCGCGCCGGGTGAACACAGCCTGCGACCGTGCCGGAACCTTCACCCGCCAGCGCCGCTCATTGAGTGTCTCCATGCTGACTGGCAGCGTATCAAAGACTTCATAGTTGGGGCGCTTGGGCGCTTCGATGGTGACGACCGCATCGCGGTCCGTCTGATTATCCAGGGAGTAGTTGACGATCTCCACGTCATACTGCTCGAAGATCGCCAGCGATTCGCTGAAATCGATGCCGGCCAGAACCTGTTCATCCTTGCGATCTTCCCGCACCTGGATGCCCAGCTCCACAGCGAAGGGCAGGTAGACCTCCTGATCCGCCTTGCTGAAAGCGACGACTGCTTCGCCTTTGTAATCGCCATCTTCGACGAGCGTCACCGGGCCGCGCTCCAGCGTGAGGCCAGTGCTGTTGCTGAATCGCAGCGCCGCCACCGGATGCGCCGTCATCTTGGACGCGTTGTACAGCAGTTCGCGCTCGTAATCCAGTTCGCGGCTGAGGATCGGCACCAGCGCTGATTCCCCACGTTTGACGCTGACAGGCGTCGACACGATGTACTGAAATGTCTCGCCCGTTTGTCGCGTGGTCGCCTGTGAAGGCGCTGAAGCCGCCATCGCCTTGCGTGAAGCCATCATCGAACGCAGAAACATGGGTTTTTCAGAGGCCGGCTGCCTCGCCATTTCCGGTAGGGCCTCCTCGAACTCAGCATCTGCCATCATCTTATCGCGCCGCCCATAGCCGGCGGCATATTCAACCGGGCCGGGCGCGATGCGGCTCTCATCTTCGATGGTTGGTCGCTCAGGGATTCGCGAAGCGTACAGATCATAAATGAACGAGATCGGCTGACCAGCGACCAGCGTCACCATGACGTTGTCCAGGTCTTCATCCAGCCGGTTATCGAAGATACCCCAGCCCTGCAGCAGCAGCTTGCCACGCGACGGGTCGCTGCCCGTCTCGGCAACGACACGATAGCTGACGCGCCATGTCGGGGCAGGGGCGACATAATGCACAGTCAGATTGTGCCCGCCTTCGTTCAACCGCACGATCACCGTGCGCCGGTCATCTTCGCTCATGCTGGAATCGAGAAAATAGTGCAGGTCATTCTCGGCCATGTCATCGTTGATCTTGACTTCCTGCACCTGCGGCAGCGGGATCACGCGGACACGGCCATCTGTCGTCAGCACCGTGACGGTATGATGCGCATCGCTGCTGCCCGTATTCAACCCGATCAGACGCCCTGATGCCACGCCGGGGCTATTGTCTGTGCTCAGGCGCAGCGTGACGCGGCGACCTCTCAGATCGCGCAGCAGATCAACCAGGCTGGTCTGCTCACCCAGGTGGATCGAACTGCCAGCGAAGCGCGCTGCACGGTCCATGGGCGTCTCGTAATGGATGCCGCGCACCTGCCCGCCATCCTGATCGAGGACGGCCAGGCTCTTGAGCACGTCATTGATTTCATCCTTGCGAAACGTCAGCGAGAGAGTATCGCCCTCGAGTTCACCGCCCCGGGTGAAAAAGGCGACACCATGCTTATACAGCACCATCCTACGAACAGGCAGCTGCGACATATACGCACCTCACGGTTGGGTTCTGGTATGCTTAGCATTATAGCAAAGCTGCGTGTCGCTTCGCTGACGAGCAGATGATGAAATAGTAACTTCATGCCGATTATGCCCGTCAGTGGTGCGTATGCGCTTAAACGAGACTCTCGGCATGATGGCCATAACACGGCATAATAAAAAACAGACCGACCACCAATAAGGCAGGATCAACGATGCAATGGTATCAAAATGCCATATTCTACGAACTCTATCTGCGCGCATTTTATGACGCTGACGGCAATGGTCATGGCGACTTCGCTGGGCTTCGGCAGAAGCTCGACTATCTGCAATGGCTGGGCGTCGACTGCATCTGGTTGCTGCCGATCTATCCTTCGCCCTTGTTCGATGACGGCTATGACATCGCCAGTTTCTATGGCATCCATCCCGATTACGGCGTGATGGAAGACTTCCGTCTGACGGTCGATGAGATTCATCGGCGCGGTATGCGCATCATCGCCGATCTGGTCGTCAACCATACCTCGTCACAGCATCCCTGGTTTGTGGAAGCGCGCCGCAGCAAGGATTCGCCACTGCGTAACTTCTACGTCTGGAGCCAATCCGGCCAGGAATACAAAGACGCCCGTATCATCTTCCTCGATACAGAGACATCCAACTGGGCCTATGACGAGGGCAGCGGCGAATACTACTGGCATCGCTTCTTCAGCAGCCAGCCGGACCTCAACTACGATAACCCGCGCGTCCAGCAGGCAATGATGGACGTCATGCGCTACTGGCTCGATATGGGCATCGATGGCTTCCGCGTCGATGCGGTGCCGTATCTCTTCGAACGCGAAGGTACCAACTGCGAAAACCTAAACGAAACACACCAGTTCCTCAAACGGATGCGCGCCCTGGTCGACGCCCATTACGCCCACGTGACCCTGCTCGGCGAAGCGAACCAATGGCCTAAAGACGTCGTGCCTTACTACGGCACGAAGCAGGACGGCCAGGAGTTCCACATGAACTTCCACTTCCCGGTGATGCCGCGCCTGTACATGGCCCTGGCGAAGCAGGATCGCACCAGCGTCGTCGACATCATCGAGCAGACGCCGGAGATCCCGCATGGCTCGCAGTGGGTGACGTTCCTGCGCAATCACGACGAGCTGACGCTGGAAATGGTGACGGAAGAAGAGCGTCAGTTCATGTGGGATTACTACGCGCCGGAACCCGCCTACCGCCTCAATCTGGGCATCCGGCGGCGTCTGGCCCCGCTGATGGACAATGATCGCCGCAAAATCCAGCTAATGCACAGCCTCTTGTTCACGCTGCCCGGCGCGCCCATCCTGTACTACGGCGATGAAATCGGCATGGGCGACGATGTCACCCAGTTCGACCGTAATGGCGTCCGCACGCCGATGCAGTGGGACGATACCGAAAATGGCGGTTTCAGCCGGGCGCGGCGCGAGCAGCTCTACATCCCGACAATCAGCGACGCGGAATACGGATACTCAAAGGTTAACGTCGCCGTCCAGCGAGAAGACCCACACTCACTGCTGCATACCATCCGTGCGATGATCTTCGCCCGTAAAGGTTTGCCTGTGCTCGGGGTAGGGCGGCTGGAATGGTGGCATGAACTGCCGAACGAGCTGCTGTGCTTCTGGCGCAAGAGTGAATATGACACGCTGCTCTGTCTGCATAACCTGTCAGACGAGGATCGCACCGTGCATGTTGAGGGGTTGTATAAAGATGTACTGGCCGGCACCGATGATCTCATCTCGGGCGAGATACTGCTGCTGCCATTTGGCTATCGCTGGCTGACCCTCATCGGCTGAGTGACTTCACGCAGCCGATATGGCATCAACTGCGTATCGGCTGCGTAGCAACTGCGCATTATTTCCGCAGGCGTACCACGCGGAAGCCAATCGTGCTGTAGTAGTAATCCGGCACGATGTAGAAGTCATACGTCGCCTGGCACTTGTCGTAGCGCGTGTTGAATGAGCCACCCAGCACGGCGCGCGGCAGGTCGGCCTCAGGGTTGGCAATATCACGCTGATACTGGCCGGTATCCAGGCACCACTCCCAAATATTACCTGACATATCCATGACGCCAAACGGGCTGGCCCCACGTGGATAGCGGCTGACCTTGGTCGTCGCGTGGATGCGGCTCTCGCGCGAGTTGCACAGTTCCGGATGAAAGGTATTACCCCACGGATAGGCGTAACCTTCGTCACCCATGGCAGCACGCCGCCACTGCGCCTGCGTCGGCAGCGTGATGCGTTCGCCCAGGCGCGCCCCCAACCACAGGGCAAAAGCGACCGCTTCATAGTAGGTGACGTTTTCGCGCGGGCGACGGTCGCCCTTGAAGGCTGGCGCGCGCGGTCCGTTCTTCTGACGCCAGGCCCGCGCATAGCGCGACCACTCCCACCAGCGCGGGTTGCGGTAGCCGTACTTATCGCGCAGGAACACCTCAAACTGTCGATTGACGACCGGATAGACGGCCATCTCAAAATCATCGACGATGCCATCACCACTGATCGGCACCCAGTGAATATCCATCACCTGCAGGAACTTCTCGCGCGGGGAGAGCACACGCGCTTCCTGTGTCTCTCTGGGCGTGGCGGGCGTGCCTCGCTGCCCGCCCATCGGAGAAGGGCGGTGATAACCATTGTCTGTAGCAGCATTCTCCGGCGCGAACTTATCCCGGAACGAGATGATCTCGTCAGAGACGAAGCGGCTGCGCTGATCACAGATATGCGCGATATTGTGCGGGTCATAGTTGGGGTGGGTCTCGCGGAACTTGCGGAAAGCGTCGCAGCCAATATCGATGGTACGCTGCCGTTTCACGAGTTCCAGAATGTTGTTATAGCTCTCTGACCGGCGCTCCTGCATCTGTACGCCCTTCAGCGCACGCGCACGCAGTTGATCACGCGGGATGAAGCCATCGTCGGGCAGCTTCGGCAGCACCTGATCGATGATGAACAGCGCATCGCCGTACTTTTCGTTATCCAGGTATTCAGCGATATATGTCATCGCCGTGCGCGGTTCAATCGTGAGTTCCTCACCACGGAACAGATCGAATTCCTTGTCATCCACTGGCAGCGATTGCGCCGGGCGGCCGCGCATCTGACGCTCTATCACATAAAGCGCCCGCAGGACCTGGGGCATGGCCTCCGGCTTATCGATGCCCCTGCTGAAATCCGCATAATGGATGATGTTCAGCTCTGGCGGCACATGGGTATCCGGGTTGATCAGGACGGGCAGGATGTTCTTGCCAAGCTTCTGGGCCAGTTCATATTCGCGCTGGCAGGCGTAGGACTCCACGGATTCTGGCGATAGCAGGTAAATGAAGACCTGACACCAGTCCAGCCGCTCAATAATCTGCTGCCACCAGTCATTGCCGACGAACATACGCTGATCGTACCAGACGTCGTGTATGTCTAACTCCGCAGCAATCTGCTTGCAGAGCACCTTATCAACGCGCGCATAGCTGATGAAGATTCGCAGTCCCCCCGAATTGCCCGAAGGCGACGGGAACTGCAAATTATCCCTGGTGTGCATTTCGCCACTCCGCGAGCGCCGTCAGCGCTTCCTGAGTCCCAATATCTTCGAGAGCCTGGGCCACGACGTTGGCCAGGCGCGTTTCTGGTGATTCCTCGAATTCTGTCAGCAGACGATTTTCATAAGGGTCGTTCAGATGACGACGCAGGGCCGATACTGCTTCCGGCGCGCCGATCTTGCCCAGGGCCTGTGCCGCGACCCAGCGCGTTTGCGGGTCGTGGTCATCCAGCGCGTCGAGCAGCCGTGGGACCGCCTGCTGATGCCGTATCTCGCCGAGCGCCACAATCGCCGCCCGCCGGATAAAGCCTTCAGAATCGTTCAGCAGGGGCAGCAGGGCAGGCACAGCAGAAGCATCGCCGAGCATACCCAACACCTCGACCGCGACTTCGCGTACGAGTTGATTCTTATGATTCAACTGCCTGACGATGCTCGGCACGGCCTGCGGTTCACCGATTTCTGCCAGGGCGCGCATCGCCGCAATGCGGAAGGTGTAGGATTCATCTTCCAGGATGCGCTCCAGCAGGGGTACAGCCGCCGGTTCAGCAATCCAGGCGACGGCCTCCAGGCCCGCCTGCCGGATGAAATCATCTTCAGAAGTGAGCAACATTGTGATCTCATCACTGACGACGCGGTGATTGAGCCCACGCAGGTGCATCGCCAGCTTGTTCAGGTCCTTGGCCGCCTGCTGACGGTCTTTCCATTCGCCGTTCGTCAGGCGTTCAACAATTTCATGCAGGGCCTTAAGCTTCGGATCAACCGGGGGCGGTGTCGTCTCAGTCAGCTCGTCAACGGGTTGAGTGATAATCGCTGGCACATCCTCGCCATCTTCCGGGCGCAGGTGGGGCGGCAGCTCCGGTGGGAAGACCTTCGGCGGATGCGGCGCTGGTGAAACGGGTTGACGCGCTTTCTGCCAGTCCTCGACATAGCGCAGTGCGGTCGGCGTCCCGATGGTCGTCAGCGCTTCAGCGGCCAGCGCACCGATCGTCTCATCCGACCAGCTCGGGCGCTCCTCATCATCGAGCGCGTTATGCAGCACAGGCAGGATCAACTGTTCCTGCGTCTGAGAGCCAATCTTACCGAGTGTCTGGATCGCCAGACCGCGCACATCCGCACGGCTATCGACGGCGGCCTCTCGCACGACTGACAGCGATTCCGGGCCGATCTCCATCAGGCGACGGGCAGCCGTCTGTGCGACAGCCGCATCCGTATCGCGCAGCGCCCGCCCCAGATGCGGCAGCGCCTTTGTCGATGCGAACCGCGACAGACCGACGACTGCGCTCAGGCGCACATCAGGGTCAGGGTCCTGCAGCGCGTCCGCCAGGAAGATGAGCGCTACCCGATGATTTGTCGACTTGGAGAGCATCTCAACTGCCTGACGACGTTCTGACGGCCGGCGACTGTGCAGCATCTTCTGCAGACGCGCCTGCACGTTCTCCGATTTATCGCTGATGGTCTGTACTGCGCCCGTGCGGCTCTGACTGATCAGCCGATCTTTGGCAGTTTGCGCAGTCTGCATGTCGCGGCCCCCACGCCAGCGATCCAGTATCCCCATAGCATCCTCCGTACCGATGCGTTTTAACGCGGTCTGCGCCATCTCAGATACAGATAGCGGGTCCCAGCGTGGTGACGCCTCATCGTTCAAACAAGCGGCCAGGGAATGTGTGGTCGATGGATCAGCGATCTGTCCCAGAGCCGTCACCGCCATTGCGCGGATGTCAACTGAAGGGTCCTGCAAGAAGGGCAGCAAATCCGCGACCACTTCTGGTCGGCGCATATGCCCCAGTATGCCGATGGCGATCCGACGCGCGTCGGATCGTTTATCCTGTAACTGCCGCCGCAGATACGGCAGCGCACCGCGGCCCGCAGCAATGATCGCATTGGTGGCCGCCTTACGAACCTGTGTCGTGCTATCACGCAGCGCCCGCACCAGATAGGGCAGGGCGAACGCATCGGGGACACGTTCCAGGGCGCGTGCGGCCTCAGCCCGCACTAGCGGGTCCGTATCCTGCAGACCAGCCACCAGCGGGACGACGGCAGCCCGGTCATTGAGTTCGCCCAGCGCCCAGACCGCACCGCGTCGGCGGGCCGTGCTGTCATCACTTAGCAGGCGCATCAGCGGCGGGATAGCCTCCGCCCCGATGTCCTGGATGATCTCTGCGATGTGCGGGGCCATGTCGCCCTGCCAGTACTGCAGGGCCGCAACCAGGTCAGCCGAGCCGGGCAGGTCCAGGTTTACGGCGATATCCGCCGCTAGCTGGCGCACATCCGGGTCTTCATCGCGCAGCAGATCAAGAATGGGTTTCAACAGATCAGGCGCGCACATCTCCAGGGCGCGCACGAACGCCGGGTACGACAGGTGACCCTCAGCTTCCGCGAGACGCAGCAGCGCGTCCATGGCTTCGTTCCGCACCCCCTGAGACGCCATCGCGCCCTGGCTCAGGCAGCGTATCGCCAGATAAGGGTTCACATCCGCAATCTGATCGATGAGCACATCAGGCGTATCGAGCATGCCAGCTAGCGCCACAAAGGGGCCATCCCATGCGGAAGGCGTGCGCTCGCCGCGTTCATCGACCTGCGGATGCGTAAGATAAGCGGGCCAGCTTTCACCCCTCAGGCTCAGCCCGGCGCAAAAATCCTGGAAGAACCGGTGAAAAAAGCTCACATAATCGTCCTGCACGTGCAGCAGGCCAGCGCTGTGCAGCGCCATCAGCAGACGATCCGGCACATAGGCATCAACGAAGCCTGCACGCGGCAGACGGCCCGGCATGCGCGCCGCGACAGCAGCAAACGCCAGCTCCGCCAGCAATTCCAGAACGGTCTCCAGCGGCACCCAATCCGGGTTTCGCAATAATTGTTCGCGCTGCCAGATCAGCTCCACAAAGCGGTACATCAGCGCAGAAGAGGTAACCGGCGGCGGATCATCCGGCGCATGGCGATAGACGAAGAGCAGCATCCGCAGCCAGAAGCGATTCTCCAGCGCCCAGCGCCACTGTTCGAGCGACGTCTGCCGCGTCAACTGTGCGAGGAGCTTATCGGTCAGCGTCTCACTCAGATACCGCGTCAGAAACCGCTGCGTGTAGGTGGGGGTCATGTCTTCGAGAATGATGATCGGCAGGCCCAGATTGAGTGTCGCATTGTAGGCTTCGCGCTCACAGGCGACGATCAATCGCCTGGGTGAAAGGCTGCCAGTGATCCACCTGCGCAACTGTTGAAGGTGATCCGCAGCGGCCAGGCCCATCTCGTGCAGACCATCCAGATACGCCCAGACGGTCCCATCGTGCAGCGCCTGCCAGACGTCCGCGCCCCACGGCCAGTGACGCTCAACGAAGGCCTGCCAACTCTCATTGAGGTGCCAGTCAGCGAGGTCGAGGTAGAAGGGCATAGGCGCGTCACGCGGATCAGCCAGGTAGGCGCGTGCCGCTTCCAGGGCGAGCTGCGCGACCACCGTCGAGGTCCCCATACCGAGTGCGCCCATCAGGACGAAATGTGGGTGTAACGCGACGGCCTCGTGAATGTCGTTGAGATACCGCGATTCATCCAACAGCGGCGCTTCACGCAGAATAAAAGGCCCACTCAACGCCAGTGCCTGCCGCGTCTCCGGTGCCGGACGCAGGGTGCTCGCATCCGTCCCCTGTGCCTGATAGGGCAAGGTAATGTAATCCAGGAGTGAAGCATGAGCTTCCAGTTGTGCGATGAGCCGGGTGACGTAGCGTTTCTGAGGATGGGGCGGTGAGAGGACTTCGACGGCGGATAGTTCGCGGATGGCCTGTTCGAGCGCAGGAAGGCGCTCTTCGAATATGGTGCGATCGGCCCACTCCGTCAGATCAAGTGCGCCAGCGAAATCGACACCGTAACGCCAGGGATCGAAAGAATAATCAAAGGGAGTGTAACGCACCAGCACGGGGATGATTGGAATGCCGCGCCGATGTGCCATAGCCAGCTCAGCTTGCCCATAACCGGAAGCCAGATAATCCGGGGAGAGCAAAGCGAGCAGGGCAGCGCATTCTGTCTGACGCTGCTGAAGCGTATGGTTCCAGTCTGCATCCGCTGGGAGATGCAAGCGATCAAGAAAGACGCCAACACCTTTCCCGTATAGTTCTGCGGCCAGTTTCAATGCGACTGCCGCATCCACCATATGGTAACCAAAGAGGACATACGCCGCTCTCGCGGGTCTCTTTGCAGGTAGCATCCCCATATCCCTACTGCAGACAAAGGCTATTCACAGACCCCGATATCAGTCTGTCTCTAACGCATTATAGCGCAATATTGGAATTTGGTTAAAAGACATTTCAAATTGTAAGATTTACCCCACATTCTACCTGGATATGCCGATAAACAGAAATATCAATGATCTGCCCATCCGGTAGTTCTATCTGCCCACCTAACTCTAACGCAGCTTCAATGAGAGGGTCAGTGAATAAGTCGAATAAATCCTTCTCTAACCTAACGTTAACCTTTGCTCCCGGCAAGTGACCATTCGCACCATTCCAACTGACATTTGCCGCCGCACATCCAGCCTGCTGCTGTAACTGTCGCCATCGCCGTACTTCATCCCAGTAAGATCGACCCTCACGATGCGCACGCACCGCAAAAAGGTAATTACTGTTGAAGATTTCTCGCTCCCGCAAGAACCGCTGACGGCGGCGGCGGCCCAAACCACGCTTACCAGTTCGCGCAGCGACCTCTTCTAACACCTCATCGACCGTGGATGTGAGCGCAACACAGCGCCAACCTGCATCAACACGCTCAACGAGATCATGTTCTCTGAGTTTGCGCAGCGCGTAATTCACCTGATTGATCGTCAGACCGGAAACCTCAGCCCATTTTGAGGGCATTAAAGCCCGCCCCTGTGACAGCATCAGACAATACAAATACATTCCGCCAAGGCCAAGCGCACCACGTTCGGAAGCATCCGAATTGAAAACAGACACACTAAAACTTATCCAGTGGGGGGGCAGGGGGGATGTATCTGTTTTCAACTGAATCTCTTTGCCTGCCCGTAAAACCTGTTTACTGAACTGCCACAGACTCGCTTTGCTGGTGCGATCATAGCCTGCGTGGAAAATAAGCCGTTGTTCGTCCTGTATCAGTCTTTTCAGAAGTCGTTGTATGGTCCCGGTTCCCATGCGTGTGAGTTCGGCTAGCTCGCGGATGCTGGCTCGGAATGTGCCGTTTTCATTTCCGCTCCGACGTGAGCATTCAACCAGCGCGAGGAAGAGCGTCCGCTGATGCATCTGAGTGCGCCCGTGCCACGTGTGGTTCACAGCGAAGTAGAGTGCATGTTCCCAGTGATTCGGTTCTGTGGTCCTGGGCTGTGCGGCTTTGTTTCTTTCCTTATAGTGCTCGCGGGATGCGCCGCGTTGTTGGCTGTAGGCGCTGACGATAGTTCGTCTGATTTCTGCCTGCGATAGACCGCTGCCCTGCGCGATTGGTGCCAGCAACTGATGCGCTTCGGCCTCGCTGTATTGGTTGCCATTGAGATCACAGGCTGCGGCGAACAGCCGGTCGTTGCGATTGCCTTCAGGCAGCAGATGACCATTCTGCAGATAGTCGCGCGTTCGCTGTGAGATACCGCGATCCTGTAGCGACAATCGCCAGTTCACACCTCGTCGCTCGCCCTGGGTCGGTAAAACGCTCAGGTGGATTTGATTCCCGCTGCGGTCCCGCAACCAGTCTATCTGTGAGGCTTCTACGGTGGACGGGGTGGGGCCCTCCTGTAGCAGCCAGGTGTAGACAACGCCGGTAGGGTGCAAAGAGGGTGGGGCGAGCACATAACCCTGTCTGCCTTTGATCTCGGCATCCTGCAGCAATCCCGGCTCAACGTTCTCTATTTCGCCTGTGTGGCAGCGCAGATAGATATGGCCCCCGCGTGCCGTTTGCGCTGCCCAGATTGGAATATCACGCAGGCGCATTTCGCGCAGATGCTGGGTGAAGGCTGCTGGTGTCTCACAGTCGATCACGAAGAGATTACCGCTGGTACGTCCGCACATCACGGCGACATTCGGGCTGCCCACGAACAATGCACCCAGGTCGAGCTGATGGTGATCTCGCACGAGACGACTGTACTGCAGGCGTTTCCAGGGATAGCCGGATTTGCGCCCACGTGGCAGCGGAAAGACGTTGAATCCCGCATCATACAGCCCGTAGGCAGTCTGTTGGATAGGCGTTAATGCAGCCTCTCCAGGGCGGCCCGAACCCGTTAGGATTCGGTTAGGGGGTCCTAATTCCGGGATAGGTTGGAGATTAGGGGCCCTTTTCGCTTGTGCAAAAGCCCTATCATGAGTTATAATCATAGACGACATACTGTGGGTACCTTTTGGTACACACCTCCTACTCTTTTTTTCTTGGTTGTGGTGTCCGTGCTCTGGCTGAAAAGCCGCGGGGTGTAGCACGGACACGTCGCTTAATGGGGAAAATCATCAAGCGACTGCCTGAAAAAAAGGCAGTTGGTCTTTGCAAGAGAGACCCACAGTCCTCTCTCTATTTGCCTCGACTCTATGGTTGTTAAAGTTACTGCTCTGACATACTCCACATTAGAATACCACATTAAACTTTATCCGAGCAAGTCAAACACGCTTCAGACGCACGTCAAATTCTGCTCCTGATCGATAGTTTGTTTTGTTTATGGGGTAGGGCAGCCGGATTCAGCCGCCCCCACGCATGGTCTTGCGTCGCAGATGGTCGTATACCGGCTGGATAGCGTTCACGTCACCTTCAATAATGACCTGGTCTCGCCGTACTTTGATCACCGAGACATAGGCCGGTTCCAGTGCGATCAGCTTAGCCTGCCAGCCGTCACCGCTGAACACTGATTCTCCGATGCGCTCGCCGCCTGCCTCGATCAGGTATTCTGCGACCCGATGGCGTGGCACGTTCCGCAGTTCCATCTCATAGCGTGCCACAGGATGATCAGCCCCCGGCGACAGGCGGCACCAGTGTGACGATGTCTGTCTCTTTGATCGTCGTATCCAGGCCGTTCAGCCATTCGCAGTTACGCCCGTGCACGAGGATATGCACTGCGCCGGAGAGGTCGCCATTTTCATCGAGGATCTCAGCACCCAACGCCGGATTGATCAGCGTGATATCTTCAACGAGCTTTCGTACTGTCTGGCCGTGGGTGAAAGGCACATCGATTGTCTTCTGTCCCGCCAGATCACGCAGGGTTGCAAACAGCTTGAGCGTCTTCATTGATCAAACTCCATGTCACGCAATAGGGTGGGGTTTTTGACAACAAGTATCTCGGTAATGGGATAATTGCGCAACTACTGCCTGCGTTCGTCGTGATAATGTGTGGCTGACCCCACGAGATCGGCTATAATATCTTATGACAATATCAGTTGTCGACATATAAAAACTTATCGTGATTGATACGGAATATATGCACGATGGCCAGGAAGACGACCAACCCCACGCAGAAGAAAAAAACCAGCGCATCAAATCCGTCCCTGCTCTACCTGCAGAGTCTGAAAAGCCCGCACTCCCGCCGCAACATGCGACGCTACCTCAATCAGATCGTAGCGCTCCTGTATCCTGATCTCCCGGTGAACCTGACTAACCTGCCTGATGATCTGCACCTCAAGGTCGATTGGTCGGTGCTGCGTTACGCACACATGATCACATTGAAGTCGCGTCTGTCACAGCGTTACGCACCGGCAACGGTCAATGCGATGTTATCCGCCCTGCGCGGCGTGCTGCGCACCGCCTGGAATATGGGCCTCATACCCGCTGAGGAATACCAGCGTGCGATCAACGTCAGCGGCGTCGAAGCAGTGCGCGTCCCTGCCGGGCGTGACCTGGCCTATCGAGAGATACGCGCCCTGCTGGAAGTCTGTCGCGTCGATACTCCCGATCGTCAGAAACCTGCTGATATTCGTGATGCGGCCCTGATCGCCCTGCTCTATGCGACCGGGATGCGTCGCGCTGAGGTAGCCGCGCTGACGCTTGCAGATTACGATCGCGGGACAGGCCGCCTGCTGATTCAACACGGTAAAGGCGATCATGCGCGAGAAGTCTTCATTCGCAATCGCCCACAGGCCCTTCTCCATGCCTGGTTGAGTCTGCGCGGCGCTCATGATGGCGCTTTGTTTCATGGCGTACGCAAGAACGGCGCTGTCCTTACTGATCGTGGGATGACGGCGCAGGCGATCTATAACGCCATTAAGAAGCGCGGCGCGCAGGCTGGTATCCGCGATTTCAGCCCGCATGATCTGCGGCGTACCTTCGTCGGTGATGCCCTCGATGCCGGCGTTGACCTGGCCACCGTGAGCGACATTGTCGGCCATGCCTCGACGGAGACGACCCGCCGTTATGATCGACGCAGCACCCGCGCCAAGGAAAAAGCCGCAAACCTCATGGATATCTGAAACGCCCCTGCTCTCCCTCTCAGAAATTAGGCACTGCTGCCCGCGTGTGTCATACTCTGTGCGGAGCGATTCGGGAGGAATTTACGATGCATATTGGTCTGCAGCAGTGTTTTTTCAACTACACCGATCAACGCACCAACGTCTTTAAGGTGGCCCGCGTTGCTGAAGATGCTGGCTTCTACAGCTACTGGACCATGGATCACTTCTTCCAGCTCGGCGGTGAGTATCTCGGCCCGCCAGAAGACCCGATGCTGGAAGCCTACACCACACTCGGTTATGTCGCCGCCGTCACCGACCGCATGAAACTCGGCACACTGGTGACCGGGGTCATCTATCGTCACCCCGGCGCACTCATAAAGACCGTGACCACGCTTGATGTCCTGTCCGGCGGGCGTGCCTATTTCGGGATTGGTGCGGGCTGGTTCGAACGCGAAGCGCTGGCGCTTGGCCTGCCCTTCCCTGATACGACGACGCGTTTCGCATGGCTGGAAGAGACATTGCAGATCGCGCATCAGATGTGGTCGGAAGATGTTGGCCCCTATCGTGGTGAGCAGTTCACACTGGAGGAGACCCTCAGCAACCCGCAGCCGCCGGCCGCGCCGCGCCGCCTGTGGAAGCAGGGCCAGCTCACCACGGAGCGTGTCGCTCGTCCGCCGATCATGATCGGTGGCATGGGCGAGAGCAAAACTCTGCGCTATGTCGCCCAGTATGCCGATGCCTGTAACCTGTTCGCCAGCGCCGGTATCGATGTCTTGCGTCGCAAACTGGATGTCCTGCGCGGCCACTGCGAGGCGATCGGCCGCGATTACAATGAGATCGAGAAGACTGCTCTCAACTCCGCCTTCTGGGATGATCTTCAGTCTGCACAGCAGGTCGTTGATTTTTGCGGCCAGATGGCCGAACTCGGCATCACGCACATGATCTTCAACATGCGCGACACGCAGACGCTCGCCCCGCTGGAGACGTTTGGCCGCGACATCATCCCGGCGGTTGCCGCTCTCTGAACGCACCTGCCCTGCTCTGCCAGACGTACCGCTGCACAACGCAAAGGGCGAGCCAATCGGCTCGCCCCTGTCATCTGCGTTTGGATGTTTCTGCGCTTAGATGATTTCCAGTTCACGCAGCTTGGCTTCTGGCACGACGCCGTTTTCCCAGCCGCGCAGCGCGTAGTATTCTTCCAGCATCTGATCGAGTTCGCACACGTGGCCTTCTGAGCCGGGCTGCGTGCTCGGTTCAGTCGTGAAACGCGCCGGGAGCTTATCGCTGCCGGGCTGCTCACCCGCGAGCTGGTTGTAGTAGCGTTCCAGGTTATAGACGCGCTCACCGACCTTGAGGACATCTTCTGCGGTGAAATCATCGATACCGCAGACGGCCGCGTACTGCGCTGCATATTCTTCTGCGCCTTCGGCGAAGGCACTGAACTTGCACAGGTCGAGGCTGTCGCTGAACGCGTGAATGTCCTGCAGGATCTTCAGCAGTTCACCCTTGCCTTCCCAGGCGAGCGGGTCCGTCTTCAGGCCGATCAGGCCCAGTTCTGACGCCGGGCTGTAGCCGCGCAGGTGGCAAGCGCCACGGTTGCTGGTGGCGTAACCCAGGCCCATGCCCTTCAGGCCGCGCGGATCATAAGCCGGGATCGACTGGCCGCGCACGGCCATAGCGATTTCTGGATGGCCGAAGTGCTCAGCAATGCGCGTGACACCTTCTGCCAGCACCTCGCCGATGCCTTCACGTTTGGCCGTCTGGTCGATCAGTTCCGACATGCGCAGGTGATCGCCCCAGTTCAGCGGTACCTTGCCGTTCCAGCCGCGATCGCTGACTTCCATATAGGTCGCCAGGCAGTTACCCATTTCGATCGTATCCATGCCCCATTTGTTGCACTGATAGATCATGTAACCGACAGACTCGGTGTGGTCGTTCAGACAGTGCGCGCCGAAGGCCCAGGCCGTCTCATATTCGAAGCTCTCGGTGCGGATCTTCTCACCGCGATACTCGACTTCGACTTCCTTCTTACAGGCCACCGGGCAGGCATGGCAGGTCGGCTCCGCGACCAGGATATGCTCGCGCACGTATTCGCCGCTGATCTTCTCCGCGCCTTCAAAGGTCGTGGTCTGGCTGTTCTTGGTGGGCAGCGCGCCGATGCTGGCGGTGATGTTCATAAGGACGTTGGTGCCGTACAGGCTCAGGCCGCCCTTACGCGGTGAGGTCACATTGCCCTCGTCCATGATCGTAGCCAGCGCCTGCTTGTGCGCTTGCTTGAAGTCATCCGGGCGGGCCGGTTCAGGATATGCACGGGTCGCCTTGACCACAATCGCCTTGAGCTTCTTTGCGCCGCCGACGGTACCGGTGCCGCCGCGCCCTGCTGCGCGATCGTGCTCGTTGATCCACGCGGCGAACTTGACGAGATTCTCACCAGCGGGGCCGATGGTCATCACGGTCAGGTCTTTTTCGCCATATTTTTCTTTGAAGTGGGCGATAGTCTCGTGGACATCCTTGCCCCAGATTTCGCTGGCATCGCGCAGTTCGATCGTGCCATCACTAACGTAAGCGTAAACAGGTTTATCGGAAATTCCTTCAAAAATCAGGCCATCGAACCCGGCCCAGCGCAGGCGCGCCGCCGACCAGCCGCCCTGATGGCTGTCGGTAATGGTGCCGGTCAGTGGGCTTTTTGTAACCACTGCCAGACGACCGCTCATGTTAGCGCGGGTGCCGGTCAGTGGACCGTTCATGAAGCACAGTAAGTTATCAGGTCCCAACGGATCGACAGTTGCGCCGGCTTCAAGGCAGTAACGCACGCCCAGACCGCGCGCACCGATATATTTGCGTGCCCAATCCTCTGGAATGCTTTCATACGATACGGTCCCGGTGGATAGGTTGACGCGCCCTACGCGGTCGGCATAACCCCCCAATTTCATAGTTCTCGCTCCCAAATACCGGCTATACGATCAAGACATGTGCTAAAATATTAGACGCACATTAGTAAAATAGCATTATTTTTAATCGATGGCAATTTGGTGTTGCATTTCACAAAGAAAATACTGACATATGTCACGGTTTTTCCATCGATGCCGGAATCTATAAATTGCAGAGGGTTAATTTCTTTTTCCACTGCTGATCGTTCAGACTTACCAGCGGTCTTATTGTCAAAACACGTTTCAGGATTTGTTATGTCTGCCAGAACAGAGTTCTTTACTGTTGTTCCCGTTGCCGAGGCGCTCCATCGCCTGATTGAAACGCTTATCCCCACCCGTCCCACTGAGACAATTCTTACTGATGAAGCGCTCCATCGCGTGCTGGCGACGTCGCCCATTTCACCGATCAATCTGCCCGCATTCACGCGCAGCACGATGGATGGTTTCGCCGTCCGCGCCGCTGATACCTTCGGCGCATCGGATGCGCTGCCCGCCTATCTGCGCGTTGTTGGTACGGCGCACATGGGAGAAGTCCCGGCGTTTTCCCTCGAACCGGCAGAAGCCGCTGTCATCCACACCGGGGCGATGCTGCCCCGGGGGGCTGATGCCGTCGTCATGATCGAGCGCACCCAGACCATCGGCGACGATGTCGAGGTTATGGCGGCTGTCGCCCCGGGCGAAAACGTGGTGCAGATCGGCGAAGATGTTGCCGAGCGCGCACCGATGCTCCCGGCGGGGCATCGCCTGCGACCACAGGACATCGGCGGCTTGCTGGCGGTCGGTATGACCCGGGTAGAGGTCGTCAGGCCGCCGCGTGTCGCCATATTGAGCTGTGGTGATGAACTCGTCCCGCCGGATGCCGACCCCGCCCTCAGCCAGATCCGCGACATCAATGCAGCGATGCTCGCCGCCCTGGTGACGGAAGCGGGCGCGGTCGCGCACCGGCTCGGCATCGCCCGCGATACGCTCGACAGCCTGCTGCCACTGGCTCGCCAGGGGCTGGCTGATGCCGACATGCTCATCATGAGTGCGGGCAGTAGCGTCAGCGTCCGTGACCTCACCCGTGAAGTCATCGACCAGCTTGGCGCGCCCGGCGTCCTGCAGCACGGGATCGCCGTCAAACCCGGCAAGCCGACCATCATCGCTGTGTGCGATAACAAACCCGTGATCGGCCTGCCCGGTAACCCTGTATCGGCGCTCTCCGTCGCGCGACAGCTCGTCCGCCCGACCATTCACCACCTGCTCGGCGCGCGTCCGGCACCGCCGCTGGGCGTCCACGCCACCCTGACGGCCAATATCGCCAGCACCACAGGCCGCGAGGATACCGTCCCCGTCCGTCTGATCGCCGGTGACGATGGCTGGCAGGCGGAACCGATCTTCGGCAAATCTAACCTGATCTTCACGCTGATCAACGCGGATGGCGTCGTAACGGTCCCGTTGAACAGCGGCGGCCTCAGGGCCGGCACACTGGTCGAAGTCTACGCCTTCTGATGCATTTGCCCTGATAACAGCCTACCCCTCAAGGAGTGTGTCTCTGTGTCCACTGAGCGTAATGTCTACCTGGAAGACATCCCGATTGAGGAAGCCCGCAACCAATTGCTGATGGCGATCCGGGCATCGGGCCGCGCCGACCCCCTGCCCGGCGAGTGGCTGCCCCTGGCCGACGCTCTGCACCGCGTCACTGCGGAGCCGATCTGGGCGCGGCTGTCGTCCCCGCATTATCACAGCAGCGCTATGGATGGTTACGCGGTCGCCGCCGCCGATACAACCCACGCCACTGAGACGCAGCCCGTCACCCTGTCGAGCGCTCAGGCTGTCCCGGTCAACACGGGCGCGCCTCTGCCGCAGGGCTGCAACGCTGTCATCATGATTGAGGATGTGCAGCATCTGGAAGACGGCATCAGCATCACCGCGCCGGTTGCGCCGTGGCAGCACGTCCGCATGATGGGCGAGGACATGATGGCAACTGAGCTGGTGCTGCCCGCCAATCATCGCCTGCGTCCGGTCGATCTGGGCGCAATTGCTGGCTGTGGACATCATCAGGTCTTGGTTCGTCGTCAGCCGCGCGTGATCCTGATCCCCACCGGCGGAGAACTCGTCGCCGCCGACCAGGAGCCACAGCCGGGCCAGATCATCGAGTACAACAGCCTCGTCCTGGCCGCGCAGGTGCGCGAGATGGGCGCGCACGCCGATGTCATGCCGATCCAGCCCGACGACCTGACTGCACTCAGAGCGGCGATTAGCGAAGCGCTTGCCAGCACGCCCGACCTTATTCTGGTGCTCTCCGGGTCATCAGCGGGCAGCAAGGATTTCACTGCTGCTATCGTCCGCGAGTTGGGTGAACTGCTGGTACATGGGGTCGCGGTGCGGCCCGGCCACCCCGTCATTTTGGGGACGGTGACCGATGTCCCTGTGATCGGCGTGCCGGGCTATCCGGTCAGCGCCGCGCTGACGGGCGAGCTGTTTGTTCAGCCGCTGCTGGCGCGCTGGCTCGGCCTGACGCCACCCATGGATGAGCGCCCCCGCGTGCGCGCCCGCATCACGCGCAAGGTCGTTTCCCCGATCGGTGACGACGACTTCGTCCGTGTGACCGTCGCCCAGGTCGGCGATGACCTGCTGGCGGCACCGCTCAGCCGGGGCGCGGGCGTGATTACATCGCTGGTGCGCGCCGATGCATTGGCGCATATTCCCCGCTTCAGCGAGGGCCTGGACATGCGCCAGGAAGTCGATCTGATCCTCTATCGCCCGCTGCATCACATCCGGCAGACGCTGCTGACCATGGGCAGCCATGATCCCATGCTTGATCTGCTGGCGCAGTATCTGGCGGTGCAGCATGAGGGTCAGCGGCTGGTAAGCGCCAATGTCGGCAGCCTGGGCGGTTTAGTCGCCCTGCGTCGGGGCGAGGCGCATCTGGCGGGATCGCATCTGCTCGATGAAGCCACCGGTGAGTACAACGTCGCCATGATCCAGCAGCAGCTTCCGAATATACCTCTGGAACTCATCACCTTCGCCCACCGGGAACAGGGCCTGATCGTCGTGCCGGGTAATCCGCAGGGCATCACCACTCTGGATGACCTGTCCCGCGTGCGCTACGTCAACCGTCAGCGCGGGGCCGGGACCCGCCTGCTGCTCGATTACGAACTGAAGCAGCGCCGTATTTCGCCGGAGCAGGTCGATGGTTACACGCGTGAGGAATATACGCACCTGGCCGTCGCCGCCGCTGTGGCGACAGGCATCGCTGATTGTGGCCTGGGTGTGCGCAGCGCGGCCATTGCGCTCGGTCTGGATTTCATCCCCGTTGGCTGGGAGCGCTATGACTTCGTTATCCCGCAGCGACACAGCGAACACCCAGGCGTACAGCGTCTGCTGACGACCCTGCGCTCTGCGGAGTTCAGGTCGGCGCTGGCAGCCCAGCCCGGTTATGACGTCCGGGAGACAGGCCAGCTACAGTACAAACAGTGACGGTTACTGCGTGTTTATAGAACGTTCGAACTGTCTAAAAAGTCGCAGTCACCCTGCTATAATCAGGTCGTCATTTTATTGACGACAATCAGGAGCATGGTGCAATGCGACGTTTGACTTTGTTGTTGTTACTCGTGGTGGCGCTGGTCATCTCCGCTTGCCAGCCGCAGGCAGAGGCCGCCCCCACTGAGGAACCGACCACCGAGGTTGAGCCGACTGCCGAAGCTGAAGCAGCCGAAGATGCTGAGGCCCCTGAAGTCACCGAAGAAGCCGAGACCGAAGAAGCTGAGACCGAAGAAGCTGAGACCGAAGAAGCTGAGACCGAAGAAGCTGAGACCGAAGAAGCTGAGACCGAAGAAGCTGAGGCGGGCGACGAGAACCGTCTGATCCTGGCGACCACCACCAGCACCGAAAACAGCGGTCTGCTGGCGGAGATCGTGCCGATGTTTGAAGAAGAGACCGGTATCGACATTGATATTGTCGCTGTTGGTACTGGCCAGGCGCTCGAACTGGGCCGTAACGGGGATGCCGATGTCGTGCTGGTCCACGCGCGCGCCCTGGAAGATGCATTCGTCGAAGAAGGTTACGGCACTCAGCGCTACGATGTGATGTACAATGACTTCGTCATCCTGGGCCCGGAAGAAGACCCGGCCAACGTCGCTGAAGCGGAATCCGCCGCTGATGCCTTCGCCCGTATTGCGGCAGCCGAAGCGCAGTTTATCTCTCGCGGCGACGACAGCGGCACCCACGTCAAAGAACAGGAAATCTGGGCCGCTGCTGATGTCACCCCTGAAGGCGACTGGTACGAGAGCGCTGGTCAGGGTATGGGCGCTGTGCTGACCATCGCTAACGAGCAACTGGCCTACACGCTCAGCGATCGCGGCACCTACATTCCCCGCACCGTTGAGGGTACCGACCTCGTCGTCCTGTACGAAGGCGATGAAATCCTGTTCAACCCCTACGGCGTGATCCCGGTCAACCCGGAACTGCATCCTACCGTCAATGCGGACGCCGCGCAGCAGTTCGTTGATTGGCTCATCAGTGTGGAGACGCAGGAAGCGATCGCCAACTTCCAGCTTAACGATCAGCAGTTGTTCTTCCCCGATAGCGAACCCTATCGTGAGGCACAGGCCGAATAAAGAAATCATGACGAAACGCACGCGAATCTCCCATCGAGCGCCGGGAGGTGAACTATCGACACGCTAGCGGCCGCATTTGTCGAAGCCCTGCGCCTGATCCTCAGCGGCGACCCGGTGGTGATGGAGATCGTCCGGCGCTCTCTGGAAGTTACCCTGACCGCGCTCACGATCAGTACGCTGATTGGCATCCCCGTGGGAACCTGGTTCGCCCTGAACCGGTTCCCTGGCAAGCGGGTGTTGACGGCGTTCATTTATACGGGTATGGGCCTGCCGCCGGTGGTGGTAGGCCTCGCCGTCTATCTCATGCTCTCGCGCAGCGGGCCATTTGGTGATCTCGGCTGGTTGTTCAACTTCGAGGCGATGATCGTCGGGCAGGTCATCCTGGCGACGCCGCTCATCATCGGCGTGACCCTCAGCGCGGTCAACAGCGTTGATCCTGGCCTGCGGCCGCAGCTGCGCGCACTCGGCGCGACACATGCCCAGGCCATCTGGGGTATGCTCTACGAAGCGCGCTTCGGTCTGATTGTCGGGCTGGTCGCCGGCTTTGGGTCGATCATCAGCGAAGTCGGCGCGGTGATGCTGGTCGGCGGCAATATCGAGGGCCGTACTCGCGTCCTGACAACCGCTGTGGTCCTGGAGACGCAGCGCGGCAACTTCGACGTGGCGATGGCGCTCGGCCTGATCCTGCTGACGATCTCTTTCGTCACCAACGCGATGCTGGTTTTGCTTCAGGGACGATCAGGAGCGCACACATGAAGCCTGCTTATCAGCTCCGCAATGTGGAACAGGTCTACAATGGCCGCAGCGTGCTGCGCATCTCTGAAATGGATATTCAGCGCGGCGAAGTCTTCGCCTGCATCGGCCCGAGTGGTGCCGGTAAGAGCACGCTCCTGCGACTGCTTGCCCTGCTGGAGCCACCGTCAGCGGGCAGCGTGCGCGTCAACCTGAAGAATGAATGGATCACCTACGCCAGCGCCAACACTGCCGCGCGGCGTGGTCTGGCGATGGTCTTTCAGCGACCGATCCTGCTCAGCCGCAGCGTGCGCGCTAATGTCGCCTACGGGCTGCGTCTGCGTGGGGGCCGCGTCGATATGGATCGCGTCATCGCCGCGCTGGATCGCGTCAAGCTCGGTCATCTGGCCGATGCGCAGCCGCGCACGCTCTCCGGTGGTGAGCTGCAGCGCGTATCGATTGCGCGGGCGCTGGTGCTCAACCCGGAAGTGCTGATTCTCGACGAGCCAACCGCCAACCTCGACCCGTACAACGTCCGCGTGATCGAAGACCTGCTGGCGGAGCAGCACGCCGTCTATGGGACGACGATCATCCTGGTGACACATAACATCTTCCAGGCCAGGCGGCTGGCGACGCGGGTCGCTCTGCTGGTTGACGCGGAACCCGTTGAAGTTGGGCCTACAGAACAGATCTTTGATTCCCCCACTGATTCCCGTACAGCCGCCTTTATGAATGGCGAGATGGTATACTGAGTCTAACCGTCAGGCGAAGCCTCGTTCACCCCGGCCACTGATCCCTCGGCCATCACCGCCCCGGACGCGCCCGGCGGGCTAATGAGTGTGGGGGAAGGCCAATGTTTTCTGTATCGAGAAAGCATCTCTTTTGCTGTGCCCTTTTGCTGTTCGCCGTCCTATCACTGCCAGTGCAGGCCCAGGATCAATGTACGCGCCTGGTGACTCAGGCGCTCTCGGCTGTCGATGCTGCATGCGAAGGTGCCATCCGCAACGAAGCCTGTTATGGTAATCGTCTTGTCGCTGGCGAATTTCGTCAGACGAACGCTGACCCTCGCTTTGAGCAGGCTGGCGATATCGCTTCGCTGATCGACCTGCGCCGCATCCGCACCAGTCCGCTCAATCTGGACGACGCTGTCTGGGGAATCGCTCTGCTGCGCGTGCAGGCCAACCTGCCTGATAGTCTACCCGGCCAGAGCCTCGCCGTACTGCTCCTGGGCGATACCGATCTGACCGACCGCTATGACCCCCCTGCGCGCATCCGTGCGACGACTGGCGGCTCGATCAATGTGCGTGGCGGCCCATCAACGTCCGTCGTCGTGCTGACAGGGCTGGCGGCGGGTGCGACGGTCGATCTGAATGGTCGCAACGACGCTGGCGATTGGCTGCGCTTCACGCTGCCGGACCGGCGTTATGGCTGGGTCGCTGCCTCGACAGTGCGCGTGGATGGTGATTCGCTGACGCTGCCGGTGGTGCGCGCTGCTGAACTCAGCGCCCCTGAGCAAACACTGCCCCGCCCCATGCAGGTCTTCTATCTGCAATCGGGTCGTGGCCAGGCCGCGTGTGCGGCAGCACCCCCCGACGGTCTGCTCGTCCAGACGCCGCGTGGTGGCGTCCGCGTCGAACTGCAAGCCAATGAAGCGGACATCGTCATTGGTTCAACAGCGTTCATACAGGCCCAGGCTGAGGACGAACTGATACTCAGCGTGATCGAGGGCTGGGCGCTCGTCACGGTCGCAGGCGAGACGTCCTATGTGCCAGCCGGGACCCGCGCCCGCGTCGCGCTCAATGCAGACGGTGCCGCCACCGTACCGCCTGGCCTCATGGAGCGCTATACAGAGGATGATCTGGCCGCACTGCCTGTCTCCCTGCTCGACCGGGAAATTGAAATTGCCCCGCCACTTGGCGACGCCGTAATCGCGCGGCTGCTCTCCCCTATCGAGCCATCTGCACAGGTCTTTGAACTGGAGCCGGTGCGCGTCGAAGGGCTTTGCTTTGGCGAGGCGTTGCCCGTCTCTCCCCTCCGGCAGACCTTCGCCCGCAATGCGGACGGCTCGCTGCAGGTGCTGCCTGCCGCCACCCCTTCGGACGGGTTCCGCGTGCCCGCCGCCACCGAGCGCGCTACCAACGTCTACGAGTGGGACGAGGGCTACCAGCATCCTGATGGTGATCGCGGCGCGCTGCGTGGTTACGTCCTCGTCGATGATTCGCAGGAGATCCGTATCGTTACCTTTATCAGCCTTGAGCGCACTGTCAATGATGAACAACAGCCTTGCTATGTTCGCGTTGAGTATGCGCCCGTCGATGTGGGCGACGGTGCCGACACTCCAGGCGACACGGCGTTGCAGGCGCAGATGTACACCGTCAGCGCTGGCCTCAATATCGCTGTGCATCGCTGCCCGGTCTCTGGCGATACGGCGCTGGTGACGCCGCTGCCACAGGGCTATGCCATTGATTTTTCTGCGGATAGTTTTTCCGGCAGTTTCGTCTTTGATGCGCTGGAGGATGACGCTTACTACGACATGCGCACCGAGCCGCGCTCACGTCTGGATGTGGATGAAGACGGCCGGTTGAATGTGCTGCTCGGGGTCGGGCCGAATCAGTCGTGCTTTGCCACGCTCATCGGCCCGGATGCACCCTGAGGGCGCTCCTGATGCTGCTTCATGCGAAGTAGATCCACATGGGCAGCCGCCCTAACTGTAGCTGATCCCCATTGTGGACCTGATAACTCTGGTTGGGTACCAGCCGGATACCATTAACCCAGGTGCCATTGGTGCTGTTGTTATCGTGGATGATGGTCTCATCGGGCTTGATGATGAGGGTCGCATGGCGACGAGAGACGCCGTGTATGGTCGCCCCATAAGGCGAGAGATCGACCGTCATACCGTCTTCGTCACTGGGTGGGCGCATATCGCGCCCCAGATGAAAGACGCTGTGCTCCAGTGATGCGACGACCGGCGGTTGCTGATCTGCGATGAAGAGTAGCAGATTGCCCGCGTAACGCTCCAGATAGCGTTTGATCTGCTCTGGTATGTCGAGTGGCAGCGCGTCCGTCGCGATCGGGACCGTCACATCGAGCAGGAAGACACCACACTTAACGCAGCGTTCGTTGATGGCTTCATTGTCGGCACCGCATTTGGGGCAGGTTCGTTGATTGGTCATGAGTCCTTACTTGTCGGTGTGCGATCTCATACCCGATTATATACTGTTACGAACTGTTACGACCCTTAGGGTCTCCTGTCCGATTGTTGAGATTTAGTCAAGCGCTTAGTGATCCCTTACGGCAGCGGTGCGCTCAGCAGGTGGCTCTCACCTGACACCTAATACGCGGCTGGCGTCTGTCTGGTTGTTGAGTTCCAGCGGCAGCAGGCAGTTATCCAGCAGACGCGGCTTGCCAACCTGTGCCGCCACCGACAACAGCAGCGGGCGATCGCTGGCGCTGCTGGCCTCTGTCAGCGTTTTTGCATCGGCCAGCGACACATAATTGAGCGTCGCCAGCGGTTCGGCCTCGATGACGGCCTGCGCCGCTTCTCGCAGGTGATCCGGGTCGCGCACGCCTGCCGCGTACTGTGTCGCTGCTGCCTGCAACCCGCGATACAGACAGGTTGCCGCCTGCCGCTCATCCGCGTTGAGGTAGACATTGCGCGAACTGAGCGCCAGCCCGTCCGCCTCGCGCACGATCGGACACACCACGATCTCCAGGCCGAAGTTCAGGTCACGCACCATCTGCTGAATGACGACGACCTGCTGCGCGTCCTTCTGGCCGAAGTAGGCCGTGTCCGCTTCAACGATGTTGAACAGCTTGGCAACCACGGTCGCTACGCCCCGGAAGTGCCCCGGGCGTTGTGCGCCTTCGCGCCCCTGGCTGACCTGTTCTACAGTGATATACGTCTGGAAGCCGGGCGGATACATCACATCCGGCGTCGGCGTGAAGACCACCGCGACACCTTCAGCTTCCAGCATTGCCAGATCGCGTGGCAGATCACGTGGGTAGGTTGACAGGTCCTCATTGGCCGCGAACTGCGTCGGATTGACGAAGATAGTGGCAATCACCTGATCGTTGGCGGCGCGTGCGGCGCGCACCAGCGCCAGATGCCCTTCATGCAGATAACCCATCGTCGGGACAAGCCCTACCCTGCCGCTAAGCGTGCGGCGTGCGGCGCGCAGTGCGTCGATGTCCTCAATGATCTGCATGGCCTTCATCCCCGGACGATTGCGCCTTCACTTCCGTACTCAGGAGTTCGTAGACTTCATCGCTCATCTGGAAGCTGTGCACATCCGCGGGGAACTGTCGCGCCTGCACCCCGTCGCGGTACTGCGTGATTGCGGCTTTCATCTGCTCGCCGATCTCCGCAAAGCGGCGCGTGTGGCGCGGCACGAACGCATCGAACAGGCCGAGGATGTCATGGAAGACCTGCACCTGTCCATTGCAGCCGGCCCCCGCGCCGATGCCAATCGTCGGAATATCGAGCATATCCGTGATAAGCTTCGCCAGACGATCCGGCACGAGTTCCAGCACAACCGAGAAGGCCCCCGCCGCCTGTACGGCGCGCGCATCCCGAATGAGCTGACGGGCACGTTCGAGGTCGCGCCCCTGCACCCGGAAGCCCCCAAACTGATTGACGCTCTGTGGCGTCAGACCGATGTGTGCCATGACCGGAATGCCGGCGTCCACGATGCGCCTGATGGTGGGTGCCATCTGCGCTCCGCCCTCCAGCTTGACAGCACTGACACCGCCCTCCTGCATCAACCGGGCCGCATTCGTCAGGGCCTGCTCCGGGCTGACGGTATAGCTCATAAAAGGCAGATCGCCCACGATAAAGGGCTTTTGCGTCACGCGGACGACGATGGCGCAGTGATAAATCATGTGCTCCATCGTCACGGGGATTGTGCTGTCGTGCCCCTGCATGACCATGCCGAGCGTATCGCCAACCAGCAGCAGCGGCACGCCGGCGGCCTCCGCCAGGCGGGCGCTGGTGGCGTCGTAGGCCGTCAGCATGACGATGGCTTCATCATTGTTTTGCATCTTGTGAATATCACGGATGGTCAGACGCATGAGTGCTTTCCTGTTCAAAGAGTTGCTCTATTTCATCATAGGCCACCTGACGTGCCGCCAGCAGGGGATACGTCGCCTGCGCCAGGGCGACGTACAGGCTTCGGGTATCCGGCGACGCTTTCAGCGCGTCCAGATGGGCGGCCAGCGTGTTGAGATCAGCGCGCACCAGTGGACCTGTCAGCGCGGCGGGGATGCCCTGCTCCGTCAGATTGGCGACGGTGCCGCGCATGAGCGCATTCAACGCCTGACTGATCGCCTCCGACGGGGCATCAGTCGCCTGAGACAGTAGCTGCTCTGCGATCGCATACAGCGTCACGGTGTAGTTGCTGGCGATGCTCAGCGCCGCATGATAAGCCGCTTTCGCGCCTGGTGGCAGGTCGATACGCTGGCCGTCCAGCACAGCTACCAGCGTGATGAGCTGCTGACGCAGGGCGTCGTCGTCAGCCTCGATGGCGAAGGCGGCCCCCGGCAGATCACGTGCGGCCTGTTCAGCGCTGGCGAAGGGAAACGCTGGGTGCAGGCTGCCGACCATCGCGCCGCGTTCTGCTAACGGCCGAAGCACGCCGAGGCTGTGCGCACCGGAGAAGTGTATCACGCTGCGCCCGTGCCAGTTCGCTTCGATCAATCGGGCAGCGGTTGTCTGGATGGCGTCATCGGGGACGGATAAACAGATGATATCTGCCTGATCGATCAGGGCCAGCGGATTGTGAAATGTGCGCGCATCGACGGCCAGCGCCAGTCGGCGGGCGTGGTCATATGTGCGGCTGGCCACTGCGCTGATCGTGTAGCCACGGGCGTGCCACAGGCGCGCCAGCGCCCCGGCGACGCGTCCAGCGCCAATGAACGCCAGCCTCGGACGAGGTGCGTCGTCGGGTCTCATGCGGTTTGGCCGCCCTCATAGACGATGCGCCCACGCGCGATAGTCATATGCACGTTTACAGCGGCATCCACCAGCACCAGATCAGCATCTTTGCCAATGGCGATGCTGCCCGTACGATGATCCAGGCCGATAGCGCGGGCAGCGGTGCGGCTCGTGGCGGGCCAGATGGCCTCCAGAGATGCGCCGGTCGCGGCTAACAGGTTGCGGATCGCAGCGTTCATGGTGATGATGCTGCCCGCCAGCGTGCCATCCGGCAGGCGGCAGGCCCCCTCTTTGACGGTCATAAGGCGCTCATCAACCGGATATTCGCCATCCGGCAGGCCGCTGGCGCGGATCGCGTCTGTAATCATGATGAGGCCGTCCGGGCCTTTCATCTGCCACAGAATCTTCATGGCGACCGGGTGGACGTGGATATTATCCGCGATAAGCTCTGCCTTGAGCTGCGGCAGTGTCAGCACCGCGCCGACTGCGCCCGGCTGGCGGTGATGCAGGCCGGTCATGGCGTTGAACGTATGCGTTGTCTGGCGCAGGCCCAGGCCGACGGCGTGGTGTAGTTCTTCGTAGGTGGCGCTGCTGTGCGCCGCACTGACGCAGATGCCGCGCCGCACGCACTCACGGATGAGTGCCTGATTCTCCGGGAATTCCGGCGCGACGGCGATCAGCCGCACCACACCCGTATCGAGCCAGGGGCGCACCTCATCCATATCGGCGCGGCGGACGTGGCGCGGGTTCTGTGCGCCGGTTTTCTCAACGTTCAGGTATGGCCCTTCCATATGAGCACCGAGCAGTGTCGCGCCGCCGTCGATTATCCCGACCATCTCGGCGATGGCGTGTACGGCGGCATCAATACGGCTGTGGCTGTCTGTCCAGGTGGTCGCCAGGAAGCCGGTCACGCCGTTGCGCGCATAAAACCGCGCCATAGCCCGCAGGCCGTCGGCATCGGCATCCATGGTGTCATGGCCTGCCCCACCGTGAACGTGCACGTCAATGAAACCCGGTAGCAGTGTATGGCCTTCGGCATCGATGCGGCGGGCGTCTGGCACGTCTGGCATGCTGCCCGGCCCATATGCGGCGATGTGCTCGCCATCCGTCAGCAGCCAGCCCGCCTCAATGGTGTGGCCGGGTGTGACAATCCGCGCATTATGTATGCAGATCATGGGTTATTCCCCTGAGTTGGCGCCAGGCATATCCGCAGCGGGGTAAGACCCGAGGAGGCGTATGGTTGATGCATGCTGCTGAAGATCAGCCAGGGCAGCCCGGAAGTTGGCATCTTCCATGTGGCCGTCAAAATCCAGGTAAAAGATATATTCCCAGGGGCGGGCACGCAAGGGTCGTGATTCCAGTTTGGTCAGGTTGATGCCGCGCTCCGCGAAGCTCGTCAGGCAGGCGACCAGCGCGCCCGGTTTGTGCTGTGTCGTAAAGATGAGCGATGTTTTGTTGCGGGCAGCAGGTGGCGGAATATCCCTGCCCAGGGCGAAGAAGCGCGTATAGTTCTCGTTGATGTCCTGGATATTCTCCGCCAGCACGACGAGGCCATACATCTCAGCGACTTCCGGGCTGGCGATGGCGGCCACGCCTTCGACCGGTGAGGCGGCCAGATCGCGGGCGCTGCCGGCCGTATTGTACCAACTGACTGGCTCCAGCCCGTGCTGCCGGATGAACTGTTCGCACTGGGCCAGCGCCTGCGGATGCGACCGCACCTGCCTGAGGTCCTCCAGTTGGGTGCCGGGCAGTGCCAGCAGTGCGTGTTCAATCTTGAGGATGATCTCCGCCTGAATTTTGACGCTGTGGCTTGTGAGCAGCTCATAGGTCTGCGAGACAGTCCCGGCCAGGCTGTTTTCAATCGGCAGGATGCCAAAATCAGCCCCGTCCTGCTCGACCTGTTCGAAAATCTGGGCGAAGCTCTGACACGGCACATCTTCGAGATCCGCGCCGTAATGCTGCCGTGCGGCTTGCTCCGAAAATGCGCCAGGGATGCCCAGGTAGGCAACACGCTTCATGATGATTGTTCCTCCGAGGCGGTGGATGATGAATCAATGTGCGGGGTGTCGTTCGCCTTATAGCGCTGGGCCCAATCAGCCTGCGCCTGGGCGCTCAACTGCTCGATCAGCGCCAGATCACCCCGTTCGATAGCCTGTGCCAGCGTTTCGATCTGACCGGCGATAGACCGCAGCGCCTGCGGAATCCCCTGCGTGTTGGTGGCGAATACGTCACGCCAGAAGCCCAGGTCATCGGCGGCGGGACGGGCCGCTTCCCGAAAGCTGCCGGCTGCCAGCGACCAGATCAGCTCATCCTGCTGCTGACGGGCCGCCGCCAGCAGCGCAATCGGCAGCAGACGATTGACATGGCTGATGTAGGCCACCAGCCGATCATGGCGCTCTGCATCCATAACGACGGGTCGAGCGCCGATTCTCTTGACGATGGCGCTGGCTATGCCCGTGTATGAGCGCATATCGTCATTCCCACTCAAGGGCGTCAGCACGAAAGTACAGTCCTGAAACAGATCAGCAGATGGCGTGTTGGTGCGCATGGTGACCGGCCCGGTCATTGGGTGCCCACCGATCGCGCCGACTGTAGGCCGGATGTAGCGCTTCATGGCGTCAACAATAGCGACTTTGGTGCTGCCCACATCCATTACCAGCGCGCCCGCCGCCAGACTGCTGGCGTGCGCCTTAATAAAATGCAGCGTCGCCTCGATCGGCATGGCCAGCACGACCAGCGACGTCATACTGCGCAGCTCGCCAAAGCTGCCGTCGACCCGCAGCCTCTCGGTGATGTGGCCGCGCTCCAGGGCGCGCTCAACAGCCTGTGGGTCGATGTCGTAACCGTAGACGCGCTGGTAGCCGACGTGCTGCTGCAGGGCAGCCCCGAACGAGGCCCCGATCATGCCCAGCCCAATGATGACAGCTTCTTGCAGGATCATCAATCAGCCCCGGGCCGCACGGATGCTATCCGCAATGATTGCGGCACCTGCGCGCAGGTGCTCCGGCTCCATGACGGTGAAGCACAGTCGCAGATAGCGATCTTCCGCGCCGTTCAGGAAGGAGGCGCGCCCGGGCATGAAATCCGCGCCGCGCGCCTGGCTGATCCTGAGGACTGTTTCCGCTTGCAGGTCTTCGGGCAGTGTCAGCCAGACGAAGTAACCGCCTTCCGGTGCCTGCCACTCGACCCATTCTGGCAGCGTCTCATGCAGGGCCGTGACCAGGGCGGCGCAGCGCTCGCCGTAGTGACTGCGCGCGTGTTCGAGCTGGGCTTCGTAGTAGCCCTGGCCAATGAACGACCCGACCATGCCGGCGGTGAGTGCGCTGGCGGCGGCATCGCCCTTGAAGGCGACCAACTGGCGGGCCTGCTCAATCGAATCGGCCCAGATCCAGCCGAGCCGCAGCGACGGCATGATCGTCTTGCTGAACGAGCCAATACTGATGACCACCCCGCCCTGCTGGTCATAGTGGCGGCACAATGGCGGCGGTGGGCTGTCGAAGTACAGCCACTGATAGGTCGTATCCTCCACGATTTTGAAGTCGTGCTCATGCGCCATCTCGACCAGGCGGCGGCGGTTCTCAGGCGTGGCGTTGATGCCCGTCGGGTTATGGTAGCTTGGGATCGTGTAGACCATTTTCAGTCGCGGGCCATACTGCGCGACCAGTTCCGCCAGTGCGTCCAGGTCGATACCCTGCGGCGTCATCGGGGCAGCGGCCAGCGTGATATGGCTCATACGCAGGATGTTCATCATATAGAAGAACGTCGGGTTTTCCACCACGACCACATCGCCGGGCTGGGTTACGGCGCGGCAGACGATGTCTGTGGCGGCGATGGCCCCCGCCGTCAGCACCAGTTGATCAGGCTGCGCCGCCTGGGTGGTGTTGTTCGTCAGGAACTGCGCGATCTGCTCGCGGGCACTGATCGGGCCGAAGAGATCACCGGCATACTGTGTCGCGGCGTCACTCAGGATGAGCTGCTGCGCGCTGGCGGCCAGCTTCTCATGAGGGACGAGGGCCGCAGTATCGGGATAACCGGTCTTCAGATCGTACTGTATCGGGTTGGACTTGGGCGGCGTCATCGGGTTGAGTCGCTTTCTAGGGTTAAAGGATCAGACGCGGAAAACCGTATTGTTAAATCCAGGTCAAGAGCATACCACCGTCACGGGCGATGGCCAAATGCCAGACGTCCACCCCTTGCGAGGGCTGACACGCTGGCTGATAATCCGAGGACATAACCGGATTAACGTGTGATCAATCTGCTGCGGGGAGCGCGCAAAATGCAAACGGAAACAGTCGCCTGGGGGGGGTGGCAGCACGTCTGCCGGATTACAGACGGTCAACTGGTGCTGCACGTCACGCTGGACGTCGGCCCGCGTGTGATCGCGCTCGGCTTCGTCGGCGCTGAAAGCGTCTTCTGGCTGAACCCGGACTTCGCAGGCAGCACAGGCGATACCGTCTGGCGGAACTATGGCGGGCATCGGTTGTGGCACGCGCCGGAGCATGCCGAGCGCACCTACCAGCCGGATAGCGCCCCGGTCGATCTGCATGAGACGCCCGATGGCGTCACCTTTACGCCGCCTGTTGAAACGGCGACTGGCATCGCTAAATCGCTGACGATCCGCGTCGCCGAGGGTCAGGTGATGGTGCGTCATCGCCTGACGAACAAGGGATTCTGGCCGATCCAGCTCGCCGCATGGGCCTTATCGGTGATGGCACCGGGCGGCACCGCGATCTATCCGCTGCCGCCGCGTGGCGAGCACCCGCGTGATCTGCTGCCGAATACCTCGTTAATCTTCTGGCCGTACAGCGACCTGAGCGATGCGCGCTGGATGCTGGGCCGCGAGACGGTGCTGCTGCGTCAGGCGGACGGCCAACCGCAGAAGTTCGGCGGCGCGCAGACGCGGGGCTGGCTGGCCTATGCGCATCCGGCGGGGCTGTTTATCAAGCAGTTCGCCCATGAGCCGGACGCGCTCTACCCGGACCTGGGCTGCAGCGCGGAGATCTTCACCAATGCCAGAATGCTGGAACTGGAATCGCTCAGCCCGCTGACGACGCTGGCCCCCGGTCAGACGCTGACGTTTGATGAAAGCTGGCGGCTGCTGCCAGCGATCACGCCGCCACAATCCGATGCGGACGTCCAGCGCGACGTTCTGCCGCATATCCGATGAATAAACTGAGAGAGCGAAAGCAATGCCTCAATCAGAATCGACTCTGCTCGAACTGCCCTATGGTCGCACGGTGCAGCGTGCGGTGGTGCCCGCTGGCTATGATGTGACCTTCATCGCCCCGTGCGAGGTGCCGCCCGCTGACGACCCACTGGCCGTCGTAGAGGCTGCGCTGGCGTCGCCAATCGGGCATGTGCGGCTGGCAGATTTTCGCGGCGCGGAGTCGGCGGCGATCGCCATCAATGACAAGACGCGGCCCGTCCCACACGCGCAGCTATTGCCGCCGCTGCTGCGCGAACTGGAAGCGCTCGGCATCTCGCATGAGCGAATTACGCTGGTGATCGCCACCGGGACGCATCCGGTGATGCCGCCAGAAGAATACAGCATGATCCTGCCGCCGGAGATCATCGCGCGCTATCCCATCGTCTGTCATGATGCGCTCGACGACGCTTCTCTGGTCGCGCTGGGGACGACGAAGCGTGGCACGCCCGTCTTCATCAACCGCCACTATATGGCATCTGATTTGCGGCTGGTGATCGGCAACGTGGAGCCGCATCAGTTCATGGGCTTTTCTGGTGGGGTAAAGAGTGCGGCGATCGGCCTGGCCGGTAAGGTGACTGTCAATCACAATCATGCGCTGATGACCGATGATCATGCACGCCTCGGAGCCTATGGTAAGAATCCAGCCCGGCAGGATGTGGAGGAGATCGGCGCACGGATTCGCGTCGATTTTGCACTCAATGCAGTGCTGAACGGTCAGAAGCAGATTGTCGAGGCGTTCGCCGGGGACCCGGTCGCGCTGATGCAGGTCGCCATGCCGCGTGTGACGGAGATCTTCCAGGTGCCGGTCGCCGCGCCTTTTGATCTGCTCATCACGTCACCGGGTGGTCACCCAAAGGACATCAACCTGTATCAGAGCCAGAAGGCGCTGGCACATGCGGCGCTGATCACACGGCCGGGCGGCGGGATCATCCTGTGCGCGGCCTGCCCGGAGGGCACCGGCAGCACCAGCTATGAAACCTGGCTGCATGAAGGCCGCTTCACCTCGCATGAGGCGGTGATTGAACAGTTCCAGTCGGAAGGTTTTCGCGTGGGGCCGCACAAGGCATTTCAGATTTCACGCGATGCTGTTGGGCGTCAGGTCTGGCTGATTTCGGAGATGCCGCCGGCGTTCGTGTCGTCGCTGCTGCTGCAGGCGGCACCCGATTTGCAGCATGCACTTGAAGCAGCCCTGGCCGATCTGCCAGTTGGTGCGCGTATCGGGGTGATGCCTGCCGCCAACGCGACGATCCCTGCGCTGCTGAATTCTGGTGACTGACCGGCAGTCCAGCCGCCGTCAACGATGTAAACGCCACCGGTGCAGGTGTAGGAAAGAACGGCCCCGTAAATAAAAGGCCCGCGGGTGGGCCGCGGGCTTCGTTAGCGGGTGATTGTGGGCGGTGCCTTACTTGCGGACGCCCGCTGTCAGGCCGGAGATGATCTGCTCAGTCGCGCTGAGGAAGAGGATGATCAGCGGCAGCGTGGTGATGACCAGCCCGGCAAACAGTGTTGACCAATCCGTCTGGAACTCCCCGAAGAAGCGCGTCATGCCGACGGGCAGCGTCCACTTATCTGTGGAGCGCAGCAGCACCAGCGGGAAGAAGAAGTCGTTCCACAATGGCACGAACTGGAAAATGGCGACTGTCGCCAGCGAGGGCCGCACCAGCGGCAGCATCACCCGGCTGAAGATGATGAACTCGTTGGCACCATCGATGCGTGCGGCTTCGCTGAGCTCCTGCGGCAGTTGTCGGAAGAAGGCCGAAAGAATAAAGATCGAAAACGGAATGCCTGTCGCCGCGTAGACCAGGATCAGACCGACGCGGCTGTCGATCAATCCCAGGTCGTTCAACAATAAGAAGAGTGGCACCATCGCCAGCCGGAACGGCAGCGTTAGCCCGGCGACGAAGTACGCGATCAGCGCCTGACTGCCCCGGAAGCGGTAGCGCCCGAGGACATAAGCCGCCAGCGCGGAGACCGTGGTCGCCAAGGTCACTGATGCGACGGTGATCACCAGCGAGTTGAAGAAGTACACATTGAAGCTGGCCTCTTCCCAGGCGATGATGTAGCTGTCGAAGTTGATCGACGACGGCAGCGCCACCGGGGCGCGGTAGATTTCGCGCGTGGGGCGCATCGTATTGAGCACGACAATAATCAGCGGTCCCAGCACGATGAGCGCATACGTCGAGAGCAGCAGCGTCGTACCGATACTCCCCAGCGAGATGCGCGGCAGGCTGAAAGATCTGCGTTTATTCATGGCGTTGACGTTGTTCATTGCAGCCTGTCCTCCAATCTGCGGAACCAGGTCTGTACACCGACCGATACCGTAAAGATGAAAAGAAACATCAGCACGGCCAGCGCCGAAGCCAGGCCGAATGCATCCGCCCCACCCCGGAACGCCGTCCGGAAAAAGACCAGCCCGAGGACGTCTGTCGCACCAGCCGGCGAACCGTCGACGCCGCCGAGCGCCCACACAATGCCGAAGGCGTTGAAGTTGCCGATGAATGTCAGCACGGTGACGATGCCGACAACCGGGGTCAGCAGCGGCAGCTCGATCCGCGTGAAGACCTGCCAGCTATTCGCGCCGTCGATGCGGGCCGCTTCGCGCAGGTCATCCTCGATGCCGGCCAGCCCCGCGCCGAACAGCAGCATCGGGAAGCCCACCCACATCCACGCGTTGACCAGGATCACAGTCGGCAGTGCAGTCGCCGGATCGCCCAGCCAGGGCCGCGCCCATGACTCCAGGCCTACATCGCGCAGCGTCGAATTGACCGGGCCGAACAATGGGTTGAGCATCAGCCGCCACAGGTAACCCACCACCAGCGGGCTGATCAGATACGGCAGCGTATACACCGTGCGGAAAAATCGCTTGCCGAAGCGCGGGCGATGCAGCAGCACCGCGAAAGCCAGCCCCAGCGTATTCTGAATGGCCATCGTGCCGATGAAAAAATAGACGTTATGCATGAAGGCCCGTGGGAGCTGCTCGTTCAGCGGGAAGCGGGTGAACAACTGCTCGAAGTTCTGTAACCCGACAAATTCGCCCCGCACCAGCCCATTAAACTCAAACGTGCTGAAGATGAGGGCCTGCACCAGCGGATAGATCATGAAGATGGTATACAGCAGGAAGGCGGGCAGGATGAACAGCGCGATCGTCTGAGGCTTTGGGATGAGTGCGCTGCTGGTCCGGCTAGCCCGCTTACGCCTGTCGGCATTGCGTGGACGGGGTAAAGCAGTCATACGAACGAACCTTTCATACCGGCGAAACTACCTGTGAGACAGACAGGACTTCGTGAAGGCGCTATGCGGTTGTCGCTCACGGGGCGGCCTGCGAAAAAGGGCAGACCACAGCGGTCTGCCCTATCAGTCTTAAACGATGGATGGTGCGCTGCGTTTATCCTTCAGCGGCTGTTGGCTCAAACCACTGGCTGATGCCTTCCTGCAGGGCGGCGGCGACGTCTTCGGGGGTCGTCTCGCCCAGGAACAGGCGCTGAATCTCAGGTCCGAGGATGTTCGTGCCGGAAGGATCGCCATAGCGGAAATCGACCAGCAGCATGTACGAAGCCGGGTTTTCTGCAAAGTTCTCCGCGAATTCCGCCAGCAGCGGATCGGTCGGCGTGGTGCCGGCGATCGGCGAAAGCTGGTTGATCAGATCCGTGAACAGCTGCCCGAATTCCGGCGTACCCATCCACTCGACCAACGCGAGAGCTTCTTCCGTGTTGTCGGAGAGTGTGTTCACGCCGTAGGAACCGTCCATCCAGGCGGGGACCAGCGGGCCGCTCAGTGAATCGGGCGGGGGCGGCACCATGAACATGCCTACCTCGATATCCGGGGCCTCGCTGCGCCAGAAGCCGATTTCGAAGGAGCCACCAATGAAGATCGGCGACAGTTCGCTGATGAACAGCGTACGCGAATCGTTATAGCTCACGCCTACGACATCCGGCGGCAGGTAGGGTTGCAGTTCCTGCAGCACGGCGATCGATGCGACGTAGTCAGGATCAGTGAAATCAGTTTCACCGGCCAGTACTGCCGCCTGGAATTCTGGCCCGCCATAGCGCGGTGCGGCGACGGCATCATGCAGGATGGGCAGCATCCAGGAATCAGCGGCGGGGTTGGCCAGCGGGATGTAGCCTTCAGCCGACAGGGTATCCAAAATGGCGATGAAATCTTCCCAGGTCTCCGGCTCACTCAGGCCCAGGTCCTCGAAGATGCCGACGTTGTAGAACGCGCCGAGCGCCTGAACGCCGAACGGCACGCCGTAGATGCGGCCATCCTGACGGCCCTGCGCACCGGTGAGAATCGCATCGGTGAAGTTATCCAGCGTATCGACCACGCCATCCAGCGGCACGAGCTGGCCGGCATCGATCAGCGGCTGGATGCCGCCGTAGGCACGCAGCTGGGCCACGTCCGGGCCACCTTCGCCCGTCAGACCGGTGGCGAGGATGTTGTTATAGTCCGTGTTGACGAAAGGCACGAATTCAACGGTGACGCCAGGGTTCGCTTCTTCGTAAATATCAAAGATGGCATTGTAAGCATCTTCATCTTCCGTACGCCAGGACCACACGGTCAGGGTGACCTCGTCCTGTGCGACCACGACCCCACCCATCATGGCGATCAGCAGGACCGCCAGCAGCGAGAGCGCCACAAAACGATTGCGCTTTTGCATGTCAAAACTCCTCTTAAACAAATCGATAGTCCAATGAAAGCGGCGAAAGCTGTACCTGTGCGTGTGGACGCTGTACTCTGCCCATACGCCCTGGGAGTATAGCCCTCCGCAAGGCTTCTCGCAATGAAACTGGACGTATCGCTTACGCGCTCTTCGTGTGCAAAATCCAGAATTGGGTCAACAAACTGCTTGACTATCACGTTACGTGATACCTTATCATGCCTACTGTGGGCGGTTAGACTGAGCGCAGGAGGACCGATGGATTACACCGTCAAACAGGTGGCGGAACTCACCGGGATCAGCGTCCGGACGCTGCACTATTACGACGAGATCGATTTGCTCAAGCCAGCGCACGTCGGGCAGAACGGGTATCGCTATTACGACGATGCGACTCTGCTGCGGCTTCAGCAAATCCTGCTGTATCGCGAGATGGGCATGGAGCTTGCGCAGATCAGGACTGTTCTGGATGATCCGGATTTTGATCTGCTGGTGGCGCTTCGCTCGCATCGCAAAGCATTACAGACGCGGTTGCAGCACCTGCATCAGCTCATTCGCACGGTTGACGGCACAATGATGCACCTGATCGGAGAGATTGATATGAATAAGCGGCGGCTGTTTGATGGCTTCAGCGATCAACAGCAAAAACAGTATGAGCGCGAACTCCGTCTTGAATACGGGCCGGATACGATCAACGAATCGATCCGGCAGTGGAACAGCTATACAGAAGCGGAACGCGAGCGCATAAAGAACGAAGGCGAGGCAATCTATGCTGATCTGGCAGAAGCGCTCAACGCGGGGGAAGGCCCTAACAGCAGCGTCGTGCAGGCGATCCTGACGCGCTGGCACGCTCACATTCACCATTTCTACGAGCCGACGCTGGAAATCCTCGAAGGACTCGCGCAGATGTACAACTCGCACCCGGATTTCATCGCGCGCTTTGAGAAGCTGCACCCGGAGCTGCCTGTTTACCTGCAATCCGCCGTCACGCACTATGTCGATGAGCTGGAAACGGCGGAGATTATCCGGTTGCTGGCGGAAGACGAAAAGCGTGGAGCAGCCTCCTAGGCTGCCCCACCCCGCCCGTCTTTGCGTGTGGCGTCATTTTCGCCCGTCTGATACTCAGGCCGTCAGCGAGACGGTCGTCGCCTGCGGGACGCGACCCAGCAGCGCGGCGATCGCTTCCACCTGCTGCATGAGCGAGGCGAAGCGCTTGAAGGTCAGGCTCTGTCGCCCATCGGAGAGTGCTCGCTCCGGTTCAGGATGGACTTCGATGATCAGACCATCTGCACCGGCGGCAATGCCGGCACGCGAGATCGCTTCGACGTACTCCCACTTGCCGACGGCGTGACTCGGGTCGAATACGACCGGCAAATGGCTGAGGTCCTTGAGGACCGGGATGGCGTTGATGTCGGCGGTGTTGCGTGTTGCCGTCTCAAAGGTGCGGATGCCGCGCTCACAGAGCATAACGTTGGGGTTATCCTCCGACAGGATGTATTCCGCTGCCATGAGCAGGTCTTCGACAGTGTTGGCCATACCGCGCTTGAGCAGCACCGGATGCTGCGAACGACCTACTGCTTTCAACAACGAGAAGTTCTGCATATTGCGCGCACCGATTTGCAGCACATCAGCGTATTCGCAGATCATCGGCACTAACTCGGTATCCATGACTTCGGTGACAATGGCCAGACCAGTCTGCTCGCGGGCTTCGGCCAGCCACTGCAAGCCCTGTTCTCCGTGACCCTGGAAGCTGTAGGGCGATGTGCGCGGCTTGAAGGCCCCGCCGCGCAGTGCCGTCGCGCCTGCTTCCTTGACGGCGTGCGCCGTCTCAATGATCATCTCACGGCTCTCGACCGAGCACGGCCCGGCGATCACCTGGATGCTTGGCCCGCCCATGACCATCTTCTGTGCCTGGACGACCGTATCATGAGGATGAAAGGCGCGGTTCGCCAGTTTATACGGTGCGGAAATGCGGACGACTTTCTCCACACCTTCGATGAAGGCATAGTTCTCTTCGCGCAGTGGGTTCGGGCTTTGCCCGACCAGCCCGACGATCGTGCGCTCCTCGCCATAGATCGGTTTGGCCCGGTAGCCGTCGTTCTCGATGGCGGTGATGACCTGGTCGATGTTTTCCTGGGTCGCGCCGGGGCGCATAATGACGATCATGGATGCCTCTCTCCTGTTGTGTGTGTCTCTGACTGTGTGTGACCGTGCCTGAGTAAGAATCTGTTGCTGATAAAGCCTGAAAATCACGCTGAAAATCGGCAATGAAAAAGCGCCGGACGGTTGTCCGGCGCCTTGTCATTCCTGGTTAACACTCAACTTCATGCAGGCAGCACCTACCGTCCGACCTCCTCTATGTCGCCCGTAAAATAAAAGCTAAAGCGGATGGTGAACAGTTGCATGGTGCTGAAAATCGCCCTGTTGGTTGAGTGATTCTGATTCGTGTAAAGCATACATCGCCGCTGGACATGTGTCAAACACCCGGGCAGCGAACAGCAAATTATGTACAAAATACCGGCGTTTCATCGGCAAAATATACACGAGAGTTTCCACCCCTGCTCAGGGCTTAAGTGCTCTTTTGGACGGCATTGTAAGAAGATTCGTTACAAAGCTTTACGGAATATTCTATCTTCCTTATGCATAATAAATACGTAAAGCAGGATTGCTATTACTGTAGCAACAATACCGGCGGGAAAACCAGCACTACCAGGATTATTTCATGTATCGTCTGCTGCTCATCGAGGATGAAGAAGACCTGTTAGCGAGTATGGCGGATAGCTTCCGTTATGATGGGTTTGAAGTCTTCACGGCGCACGATGGCATGTTGGGTATTGATATGGCCCATGCCGTCCTCCCTGATCTCATCGTCTGCGATGTTACCATGCCCGGCCTGGATGGTCACCGCGTCCTGATGGAACTGCATTCACATCCCTTCACCAGCGGCATACCCTTTGTCTTTCTGACAGCACATGGCGATCTGGACGACATCCGCAAAGGCATGAATCTGGGCGCTGATGATTATCTGGTCAAGCCATGTCGCCACGAGGACCTGCTCAATGCGGTGCTGACGCGGCTGGCCAAGCGCAAGCACATCGCCGGGCAGTATGAACGCGCCATCGACATCCTCGAAGACGCCCTCACCAGCGAGCACGAGCAGAACTCTCAGCAATCGCGTTTTCTTTCGATGATCTCGCATGATCTGCGGACGGCTTTATCTTCCGTGCTGTCCTCAGAGCAGCTCCTGCGCACCTACTATGACCGCCTCACGCCGGAAAAGCGCGAATCCTACTTTGGGCGCATTGAACGTAATGTCAAGCAGATGCTGAATCTGCTTGATGATCTGCTGGCGATCGGTCAGGCCCAGGCGGGCAAGAACACGCTCGTCTATGAGGACATGGAGTTTGATGTGCTCTGCCGCGAAGTCGTTGAGGACTTTTCACAGATGTACAACCGCAGCCACGCCGTCGTGCTCGATGTGCAGCCGGACGTGAGTTTCAGCGTGGTTATGGATCGCAAATTCATGCAGCGTGTGCTGATGAATCTGCTGACGAACGCGATCAAGTACTCGCCGGACGGCAGCCGTGTCGAGGTGCGTATCTCGCGCGAGGCGGATTCGGTGGTACTGGTCGTACAGGACGAGGGTATTGGCATCCCGCTGGAAGCGCAGCAACAGCTCTTCAGCATTTACCAGCGGGCGAAGAACGTCGGTAATGTGCATGGTACGGGCCTCGGCCTGGCCATCGTCAAACATGCCGTTGATCTGCACGCCGGCACGATCCATCTGGAGAGCGTCGAAAATCGTGGGACGACCTTCGTAATCAGGCTGCCACAATCGCCCCCTGCTCCGCCACAATCGACAGGTCAAGCCGAGGATATGCGGTATGACGTGCATTCTAGTGATTGAAGATGAACAGGATCTACGCGAGGAAATCGTCGACGTCCTGACATTCGAGGGTTACGAAGTCCTGGAAGCCGGTGACGGCATCACGGGCCTACAGCTCACACGGGATTACATCCCGGATGTCGTGCTGTGTGACATCGCCATGCCGCAGATGAACGGCTTTGAAGTCCTGCGCGAACTTCAGAATGAAAGTGTGACGGCGATCCTGCCGTTTATCTTCCTCACAGCGCACACCGATCGTGATCAGGTGCGGCGAGGAATGGAGCTGGGCGCAGATGATTATCTGACCAAGCCCTTTTTACGTGAAGAGTTATTGAGCGCTATTGATACACAACTCTACAAGCGCACGCAACGCCAGGTGCATCACTGGCGGACGTTCTCTCAGCGGCTGACTCGCCGCGAAGAACGCGAACGCCGCCGGCTGGCGGAGCAGTTCCAGATGGATATCGTCGGCATGGTGACGGGTCTCAAGGTCATGCTGGATAGCAGCAGCGGCCAATCGCCGCAGATTATCGCCTCGATGACGAGCAAATTGCAGCAGATCGTCGACAAAGTGCTGACGCGCACGCAGGAGATCAGCCAGGACCTGTGGCCGACGATGCTGCATCACCTGGGGTTGCTGCCTACCCTGATGTGGTATTTCCAGCGTTATCAGCGTGTCAACGGCATACAGGTCAACTTTGTGCATGATGGCCTGCAGATCGACCTGCCCGATGAGAGCAAGATCGCAGCCTACTACATCATGCAGGAAGCCCTGGCCAACGTCGCCCAGCATGCCGGCGTCAGCCAGGTCAACGTCAACGTCTACATCGAGCGCGAGCGGCTGCTGATGCAGATCACCGACGATGGCCCTGGCTTCGACCTCGACACAACGCTCAACAGCGAAGAGAGCCGCGGCCTGTGGTACATGCAGGAGCGAGCCGCTGCCCTGGGGGGCGAGTGCGTCATTTCGACCATGCCAGAAGGCGGTACGCTCATTGTGACCTGGCTGCCGATGATCATCGATGCAATGCCCCTGCCGGTGCCGCGTTCCATGCAGCGCACTCCAAATCAGCAGACGTCGACTGCCACACCGCGCCAAGTCCAGCAGCAGCGTATCATCCTCGCGGAAGAAAACGAACTCATCCGGGGTGGATTGCATCACCTGCTGGAAAGTAACCCCGCCTATACCGTGATCGGTGAAGCCGGGAGGGCGCAGGGCCTGCAAAACCTGATTACGGATCTCGAGGCGGATGTACTCCTGCTGAGCTTCACCCTGTGTCACGAGGGGCTGCTTGAGCTGGTGCAATCACTTGTTCAGAATCATCCACACATGAAAGTGATCGTTCTCTCTCCTTATAGTCAACTGGCCTATGCGCGGGCGGCACGTCGCAGCGGCGCAGCGGCCTATATGATCAAGCAGGCGGCAGCAGCGGAGCTGCAAATCGCCCTTGAAACCGTCCTGCAGGGTGATGTCTACGTTAGCCCGGCCTGTTTCGATGCAGATAACATTGAGGGCGACGGCGCAGAAGATCAGGACGCCGATGTCTCCGATACCTTCAGCACGCTGACCAATCGCGAACGTGAGATCTTCTTCCTTGTGTTGCAAGGCAAGACCAACATGCAGATCGCCTCTGAACTGGTAATCAGTTCGCGCACGGTGGAAACGCATCGCAGCAACCTGATGCGCAAACTCGGCGTGCGGGGACAGGCGGCGCTGATGCACTATGCTCTTAATAATGGCCTGGTCGTCCCCGGCAGCTAAGGCGTAACCCGGGGGCTTTTCATGGGCTTCGGCTGATGCTGGAGCCATGACTGCGACTACCGCACTATTTATTCCTGAATCATTATGAGTGCAGAATTAAAAGTACGACGCAGTATTTCTACGTATCTCTACGTAGGAATACTGTTTTTTGGGTACCTGTCCACCAGTTTACACGCGATGAAAGTTGATAATCCGTAGTGTCACGGATAGTAAGTCTTGTAAATCACAGCGTAGACTTAATTTAAGAACGGCTGGAGTACTGAAGTGAAACAGAAACCAGAGGAGAAGGCTCAATTGAACATCGCATCGCGCCATACCTCTCTGGTCAGTCCTGAAGGCGCTGCGTCGCTGCCTACAGTGCTGCGACTCATCAATGAACTGGTTTGCGCTGGTTCAGATCAACTATGGGAACAGTTGCGCGCAGTGCTGCCCCGGTTATGCGAAGTCCTGCAACTGGATTACTGCGGCGTAGCGCAGCGGACTGACGCCGCCTGCACGATCGCTGCTGAGTGGTCGTCGGCTGCGGGCGAGGCCGCAGACTGGGCATATGATGTCCTCGCCTCGGCCAGTGGGCGCACGTCGCTGCACGTCCAGGGACGTCTGCAGCGCTGCTATGTACCTCTGATCGCTGCGGACCAACTGGTTGGCGGTCTGGCGGCGGCCTGGTGCGAGACGGCTGCCGATGCCGATGCGATGCTGCCCATGCTCGAACTGATCGCCCCGATGCTCGCCGCGACGCTTCATGTCCGTCAGGTGTCTGATCGTCACGCTGAAGATCTCGTTCGTGCGCGCACGGTCTGTGCGATTCAGCCAGAGATCATCATGGCGGAAAGCCTGCAAAGCCTGTTTGATACAGCGCTGCGCCATCTGAGTAACCTCTCTGCGGCGGATCACCTGGGCGTATGGTATCGCACCAGCGCCGCAGAAGACGGCACGACGCTGTGCCTCTCCTGGGACGGCGTGGCCATCCGCCAGAATGCCGCCCCGCCGCCGACGACTGACTACGCGCCTGAGGTGCTTGCTGTCTTACGGGCAGGCCAGATGCACGCGGTACGCGATATTGCACGGCGGACAGCACCCAGCGCTTATGAGTGTCAACTGCTGGCTAAGGGCCTGCGGGCCTATGTGCAGATGCCGTTGCTTTCTACGGCCGATATGGTGGGCGTTATTGAATTAGCGTGGCGCTCCCCTGCTGAGCTGGACGCGCTGCAATCCGTCTGGCTGCAGAATCTCGCGTATCAGATGGTGGTAGGTATGCAGAACCTGTGGCACCGCGCACAACTGCGCGGCGCATCCAACGAGTTGGAAATGCTCGTTCAGCAGCGCACCATGCAGCTCGAGAAAGCGAAGCGCCACGTCGAAACCATCCTGCACAACAGCGCGGATGCCATCGTTATGACGGACGCGCGCGGGCGCATCGAGCAGACCAATGCGCGCTTCAATCAGCAGTTCAACGCGGAGCCTGACCAGTATTTCGATCAGCCACTCCACGCGCTGGCCCAGCCTGTCTACTATGCCGCCATTGATGCCGCAGTCACAGCCGCGCTCGACCAACAGCACGTGATCCGTGTGGAGTTCGAAGCGGCGGATTTCGCACAGGTGCAGCACATGGGCATGAGTCTGGCGGCGGTGCATCAGCAGGGCGAAGTCTCGGGTATCATCGTCACGCTGCACGATATCACTGCCCACAAACAGGTCGAAATCGAGCTGATGCACAACCTCATCCGCGAGAAAGAGCTGCGCCATATGCGCTCGCAGTTCGTGTCGATGGCCTCGCATCAGTTCCGGACGCCGCTTTCGGTCATCATGTCGGCGGTACAGGCATACACGCACTACTACGACCGCATGACGCCCGAACAGCGTGAGAAGCGCGTCGCCAAGATTCACCAGCAGATTGAGCGCCTGACGGTAATCCTCGACGATGTGCTGACGGTCAGCCAGCTTGAGGAAAACCTGAACGAATCGCAGCCGCAACTGGTCAATCTGGACGCGCTGGTTTCCAGCATCGTGCAGCAGTTCCGTGCTCGCCAGTCAGCGGCGAACCTGGCCCGCTGCCCCGTCGACTATGAACACGTCGCTTCACCGGAGCAGTTAGTATCCATCGATGTAGAGCTGCTCGATCAGATCATTGATCAACTGCTGAGCAATGCGATGAAGTTCAGCCCGCAGGGAGGCAAGATCACCGTACGGCTCGATCTCGATGGTGACTATGCTCTCCTGCGGATAGAAGATCACGGTATTGGCATCCCGATAGAGGATCAGCCTTATGTTTTTGATAGCTTCCATCGGGCGGAGAATGCCATCAGCATTGAGGGCACCGGCCTCGGCCTGACGATCATCCGTCAGACGGTACAGCTACTGGGTGGGCATATCAGCCTGGTGAGCGTACCGGGCGAAGGGACAGCCATTACCATCGGGCTGCCCGTTCTGCGCCATCACGAATCGCATCTCAACAGGGCTGATGCTGCCCCTGATGACATGAATCAAACGGTCTCCTCGGAGACGAGACATCTCAACCGTACGCAACGCTAAATGCCAGGCAATGGCATTAGACTATTGAGCTAGAGACAGGACAAGATCATGGCAACCATCCTCGTCATTGAAGACGAACACGATCTGCGTGAAGAAATGGTCGATCTGCTGTTATTCGAGGGCTTTGAAACCCTGGTCGCGGCGGATGGACAATCCGGTGTGGAAGTCGCTTTTCATCACAACCCTGATCTGATCATCAGCGACGTCACCATGCCCAACATGGACGGCTATCAGGTGCTGGAAGCACTCCAGCGCGATGACAGCACCGCCGCGATTCCCTTCATCTTCGTCACTGCCCGGGCTGAACGCTCATTCCTGCGGCACGGTATGGAACTGGGCGCAGATGACTATCTGACCAAGCCCTTCACCCACTCAGAACTGTTATCCGCCGTGCGCAGCCGCCTCGGCAAAGAGCAGAAACGTCAGGCGTCGCTCAACGTCAATCTTGAGCGTGCCCGCCGCAATCTGGTGCAGCGTATCGCGCAGGAAATGCGCACGCCGCTGGTATCGATCAACACCATGCAGGAACTCATCGATCGTCAGCTCAACCATCTTGAGCCGGACGCCCTGCGCGAACTGCTGGAAATTCAGCGGCGGGGTAATCAACAGCTCAACCACCTGGTCACGCAGATGGTCCTGGTTGCGGAACTGGAAACAGGCCGCCTGGAAGACGACGTCGCCCCGGATCAGTGTGCACGGGTACGCCTGAACGAATCCATCACGACCTCAATTGACGTGGCCCGCAAGTACGCTTATCGTCAGCCGGAACACCCGATCGTCTTCACCGAGTTTGATACGACCTCGCTCTTTGCCAATACTCGCTTGCTGCGGCATTTGCTGGCGGAGCTGATCGCTGTCGCGCTCGACGCCTCCGCCCAGGATCAACCGGTCGTCATCAGTCAGTGGACAGAAGCGCCATCCGCCTATATCAGCGTGTGGAGCAGCGGTAAAGAAGTCTCCGCAGAACTGCTCTCCTGCTGGTTGAACGGCAAGTTGGATACCAGCGAAGATCACCTCCGCGAGAACGGCACCGGCCTGGGGCTGTATCTGGCGCGGCGTCTGGTCGAACTGCATGGCGGCCTGCTTCTCGTGAATACGCTCAACGGCCAGGGCGTCCAGTTCGTGATCAAGCTGCCCGCAGAGCGTGTATAAGATGCGTGACTGGATGACCCTATTCCTGTGGAATGACAGTGCGCTGATTGTGGAGTGTATCGTATGACGACCATACTTGTAATCGAAGACGAACCGGAACTGCGCGAAGAAATCGTCGACCTGCTGCAGTTTGAAGGTCTGGCTGCGCTCGATGCTGCCGATGGTATCACCGGTCTGGAGCTGGCGGTATCACAGGCCCCTGATCTGATCCTGTGCGACATCATGATGCCCGGCATGGATGGCTACGCCGTCCTGCAGGAGATCCGCGCTAGGCCACAGACGGCATCCGTGCCCTTCGTGTTCATGACGGCTAAAGCTGCTCGCGGTGACATGCGTCACGGCATGGAGCTGGGAGCAAATGACTATCTGACCAAGCCTTTCAACCGGCGCGAGCTGCTGGCGACCATCGATGCCCAGATCACGCGCCAGCGCATCATTGAAGATCGCTATGATAACCAGTTGGAGGAGTTGCGCCTCTCCGTCGCGGCGACACTGCCCCACGAATTACGTACCCCGTTAACGACCATCATCGGCTATGCCGATCTGATGTCTGACGAAATCCGGGAGCGTTGTTCCGATCTTTCGCCCATGCTGGATCGCGTCCGCGACGCTGGTTGGCGGCTCTTCCGCCTGATCGAAAACTACTTACTCTATGTCCAGTTGGAAGTCGTGCCGCTGTCGCCGGAGTCGATCATTAATCTCAATCCGCGCCAGATGTCCAGCGCCTGTGCCGACACACAGACCGCTATCGCGCAGCTCAGCGAGCAGTACCAGCGCGACAACGATCTTGAGGTGCAACTACAGGATGCGGCTCTCGTCATCGAACCGACCTACTTCAACAAGATCGTTTTCGAGTTGATTGATAACGCGCTCAAGTTCTCGGAGAGTGGCCAACCGGTACAGATTGTCGGCTGGTCTGAGGGCGATCACTATCACCTGACGGTGACGGATAGCGGCATCGGCATGACTGAAGAACAGCTCACCAGCATCGGCGCTTTTGTCCAGTTCGAGCGCCGCATCCGCGAACAGCAGGGCAGCGGACTCGGCCTGCTGCTGGCACGCCGCCTCTGCCTGCTTCATCAGGGCGTATTTCACGTCAACAGTCAGCCCGGGCGTGGGACGCAGGTTCACCTGACTTTCCCTCTTTTCCAGGACTGATACAACCCTACGCATTGCCATGATCGAACTACCCGCACAACGCGGGTAGTTTCGTTTTCTGGTCTGTTCTGATCGGGCTGCGTGCGCTTCGAGGGTGCAAAGCGTCCGGATACAATCTTGTGCGGCTTCGCTGCGTTAATTTATCTGATTGGTAATCGGGTGTAGGATGATTACCGTAGTGATGTCTCTCGTCGACGATATACGTCCTGAAGGGTCTTCCATGTCCAGCCGCTCCCTGGTCAGTTACTTCGAAGCGAGTGAAACTCTGCTGAGTCATCTGACGCACGTCCTGCCGGACCTGATCTACGTTTACGACATGGATCAGCGACGTAACGTTTATACCAGCGCCAACTCACATAACCTCCTGGGCTACACAGAACAGCAGATCGAAGAAGGTGGCGACGTATTGGCGCTGCTCCTTCACCCTGAAGATCAGCCGATGGTTGTTGCTCAGCGCGAGCGGGTACTGAAAGACCAGCGGCGTGACGTGCTCAGTTTTACAGTTCGCGTGCGCCACGCTGACGGTACATGGCGCTGGCTGCATCTCCATGAAACAGTTGGTGCAGCAGATGTCGAAGGATACGGGCCAGTCCGCTATGTTTTTGGTATCGCGCGTGATGTGTCGGTGCTGCACCAGCAGGAAGAGCAGCTCAGCCATCTGCGCGAACTGCTGGAATCCCAGCCCGATGAGCGGGTCAGTGAACTCTACGCCCGGACGATCCACAGCGATCTGGAACTTCAGAAGCTCTTCAATGCGACGTCCGTCCTGTTCAAGGCGAACAATCTCAACGATCTCGGCGCTGAGATTGCACGTGCCATCGTCGAAGAATTCGCTCATGTGGATTGTGGCGTCATTCTGGTGGAGCCGGATGAGCGACAGTTGCGGCGTCTGCTGCGGGCTGGTGCCTCGCAGATCCGCCCGCTGGAACCGCTCTACATCGACGGGCCGGGGCTGGTCCCTGCTGCGATCCGGGGGGCCTGTCTGATCTATGCGCCGGATGTCCAGGACGACCCGCGCTACATGCCTAACGACCCGCGTGTTCGCTCCGAACTGGTGATTCCACTGCGGGGCCGCGATAGCGTCCTTGGCGTGCTCGATCTGCAAAGCCCTATCTCCGACGCTTTTGATGATAGAGTGCAGCGCATCCTCCAGACTTATGCCGAACGCGCCGCCGCAGCCATCGAAAACGTGCTGCTGACTGAAGCCCTGCGCAAACTCGCTGATGAGCGTGAGCAGCAAATCAATATCCGCATGGAAGAACTGCGCCAGACGAAGGAACAGGTCGAAGCTGTGCTGAACAACAGCAGCGATGCGATCGTCTTCGTCTCCGGGTTGATCCAAATTCTGCGGACGAACGACGCATTTAAGAGTATCTTCGGATATGACGCTCACGAGGTCATCGGTCGCAACCTGTGCGAATTTCTCTCAGAAGCGCATCGCGCTGAATTCGAAGCGGCGCTGCTGCTCACCATTGAATCCGGGACGCCACAGCATATCGAGATCGAATCCCGTTCGAAAACGAGTCTTGGCCTACTCGATAAGATCGAAACCAACCGCACGCTGGAGATCGGTTTGAGCCCGGTCAAAGCGCAGGGTATGGCCGGTGTCGTCTGCAACATCCGTGATATTACCCACCGTAAAGCCCTTGAAGCAGGGCTTGTGGCTGCACTTGATAAGCAGCGCGAAATCGCCGACATTCGTTCACAGTTTTCGGCCATTGTGTCGCACGAGTTCCGCACGCCGCTGGCAACGATCCTCGCAGCCAAGGACGTGCTGGAGCGCCACATCGACAAGATGACGCCCGAAAAGCGAACCCAGTATTTCAGCCAGATTGAACAGGCCATCATCGGTATGACCGAACTGCTGGATGACGTGCTGATCATCAGCCGGACGGAGAACAGCAACCTGCGCTTCGAGCCGGAGTTAATCCGCTTCGATCAGTTCTGCCATGAGATTGTCCAGCAGCTTCAGCAGTCGCAGGGCCAGCGTCACACGCTGAATCTGGACATCACCGGTGAAGTCCGCCCCATCGCCGCCGAGCCAAAACTGATGCGGCAGGTCATCGGTAACCTGCTCGGCAACGCCATCAAATACTCGCCCGCTGGCAGCAGTATTCAAGTTGATCTCAAATACGAGCCGGATCATATCACGCTGCAGGTGTCTGATCAGGGTTTTGGTATCCCACCGGAAGATCAGCCCAACATCTTTGAGCCGTTCCGGCGGGCTTCCAACGCGGAGCGCATCAAGGGCACCGGCCTGGGTCTGACCATCGTCCGGCGCGCGGTCGAGCAGCATCGTGGGCACGTCAGCTTTGTGAGCCAGCCCGGCAGCGGGACGACTTTCACCGTTACCCTGCCCTACCAGCCGTCTCGTGATGTCACGTGATCGTCAGACCAGGCACCGCTCGACCAGTGCGGCCAGCCGTCGCACGCCAGTCTGAATCTCGTCATCACTCAGTGAACAGAACGGCAGCCGCACGAAGTTGTGATGCTGGCCATCCAGGAAGAAGTCGTCACCGTCGACCAGGGCCAGCTCGACTGACGGTGCCAGCTCCCAGATAGGCTGCGCGGTTGGCGGCAGATGGATGCCGAAGAAGAAGCCGCCCTCCGGCTTGACCCACCGTGCGTTTGTTCCACTCAGGTATTCGGTCAGTACGGCCTGCGTGATTTCCAGGCGCTGCCGGTAAATGAGGTGCAGCCGGTCGATGTGCTGCGCGTATTCCTCAGATTGCACCGCCTGCGTGACGGTCGCCTGTGCGTAATAGTTCGGGCCGATGTAAGCGTTGCGCAGATTCTCCACGAAATCCGCCACGAAGCGCTCCGGGATAATCGCCCATCCTGTCCGCACGCCGGGTGCCAGCAGCTTACTGAAAGAACCGGTCGTTAGCGTGTGATCCGGCGCGAACGTGCGGATCTGCGGCACAGTTTCGCCTACGTAGCGCAGCCAGTGATAGGCCCCATCTTCGACAATGAGCAGATCATGCTGCTGTGCGAGTTCTGCCAGGGCGCGCCGCTTATCGGCGGATGTGCTGGTGCCTGCCGGGTTGTGGAAGTCAGCAATGGTATAAAGCATGCGGACGCGTTCAGTACGCAGTAGCTTTGTCAACTGTGCCACATCGGGACCATCCGCCTGCAGCGAAATCGGGCGAATATCTGCGCCAAGCTGACGCAGCATGGTCAGCGCACGATCATAAGTGGGGTTTTCGATGGCGACGACATCGCCGGGCCGCAGGAAGAACCGAATCCACTCGCTGAGCAAGTTGATGCTCCCGTTCCCCGTGATGAGCTGCTGCGTCGGGACATCGCACTGCTGGGCCAGCCACTCGCGCAGCGGCGGAAAGCCTGCCGCGTCACCATATGCCAGGGCGGCGGCGCCATACTCGCGCATGGCCGCTGCCGAACTGCGCGCCAGCAGATCTGTCGGCATCATATCCGGTGTGGGCACGCCGCGTGTGAATGCGATCATTGACGTTAACTTTCTTAATACCGTTAATTAGTCGCTATTTTACTGGCCGCCCTGTGAAAAGTCTAAGTGAATAGGCGGCTGGTAGTCTTCAGTATAACGGCAAGTGATGTGTGCAGGCCGTAAGGTGGCGGGTACACAGCCCGGCCACCCCGTCCTCAGAGGCCGGGCTGTGCTCTGCAAGCAGGGTGCCGACGGGGTGCCGACAGGGTGCCGCAACTCAGGCGGTAGTTTCCTCAACGGGGGCCGCTATAGTGAGTGCTCCTGATTGATTGGTCATAACAGGTCACTATTTTTCAACATAGCCAGAAAAAGACATTTTGTGAACTGGTTGCTGTGAACTGACCATCCTTAATTGATCTGCTGCTTTTGCGGGTCATGGAGTAAGATGTTGTCATTATTTGAGAATACCCTCGCTCTGGAGCAGATGAAGATGGCCTTCTTTGATTTATCGCTGGAGCAATTACAGTCATATCGCCCCGAGCGCAGCGAACCGGCGGATTTCGACGCGTTCTGGCAGCAGACCTTAGCATCTGCGCGCAGTTATGACCTCAACGCGCAGTTTGAACCTCATGACGCGGGCCTCAAGCATATCACTGTCTATGATGTCACGTTCAGTGGCTATGGTGGGCAGGGCGTCAAAGGCTGGTATATGCGACCGGCTGGCATCGATGAGCCGCTGCCGGGTATCGTGCATTATATTGGCTACGGTGGCGGTCGCGGCTACCCGCACGACTGGCTGATGTGGCCCGCTGCTGGCTATGCCCTGCTCGTCATGGATACGCGCGGTCAGGGCAGCGCGTGGCGTCAGGGTGATACGCCTGACCTGCCAGATGGTGCCAATCCATCGCATCCCGGTTTCATGACGCAGGGCATCCTCGATCCGACAACTTACTACTACCGCCGCGTGTATGTGGATGCCGTGCGCGCTGTTGAAGCGCTGCTCACCCGCGAGGATGTCGATCCGGCGCGTATCGCGCTGACCGGGGGCAGCCAGGGTGGCGGCCTGACGCTGGCGGCGGCTGCGCTCCTGGGCGACAGGGTGGCGCTGGCCATGGCGGACGTGCCCTTCCTGTGCCAGTTTCGGCGGGCGGTGGGCCTGACGAACGCAAACCCCTATTACGAAATCGTGCGCTATCTGAGCGTTCACCGGGATCGGGCGGAGCAGGTCTTTGAGACGCTGGATTACTTCGACGGTGTAAATATGGCACCACGCATCACAGCACGCTGTCTGCTGAGTACCGGCCTGATGGATACTGTCTGCCCGCCCTCTACGGTTTTCGCGGCCTACAATTATCTGAACGTGCAAAAAGAGATGCGCGTCTACCGGTTCAACGAGCATGAAGGTGGTGCCAGCCGTCACGACCTGGAGAAGCTGCGCTGGGTCAATGCGTTGTGGGGTTAGCCTGAGTTTGGCGCTCAGCAGGTAAAAAGTCGCCACGCCGACGGGGTGGCGAAGCGGTGCCGCAGGGGTATCGCAGCCCTGGCAGGAGTAGGCCGGGGTTGTGGCTACTGCTTGCGCGTGCGCGGGTCGAGGACGTCGCGCAGCCAGTCGCCCAGCAGGTTGACGCCCAGTGCCGTGATGGCGATCGCAACGCCGGGATAAATCGCCATCCACGGGTAGATCGCGAGGAAGCGCCGCCCCAGGGTGAGCATGTTGCCCCAGCTTGGGATCTCTGGGGGTACGCTCAGACCGAGGAAGCTAAGGCCGGATTCGTAGAAGATCATGGCCGACATTTCAAAGGTCGCCATCGTGACCAGCGGGCCGAGCAGGTTCGGCAGGATGTGGCGCAGCACGACGCGAAAGGCGGGCGCGCCCAATGCTTTCGCGGCCAGCACGTATTCTTCGTTTTTGAGGCGCAGGACTTCGCCGCGCGTCAGGCGGACGAAGATGGGCGACCCCGTGACGCCAAATATCAGGATGACGTTGATCAGGCTGCGACCGAAGATCGCCGCGATGACGATCACGAGGACGAGGTATGGTACAGAGAGCAGCAGATTGACGAACGACGTCACCGCTGTATCGACCCAGCCGCCGAGATAGCCCGCCAGCAGACCCAGGGTAATCCCAATGGAAGCTGCCAGCAGTACACCGAAGAAGCCGACCGCCAGCGATACCCGCGCTCCATAGATGATGCGGCTGAGGATGTCCTGGCCGAGCTGGTCGGTGCCGAGGATATGGGCAGGGTTGCCGCCTTCGGCCCAGGCTTCCGGCAGTTTGGAGACCATCAGATCGCCTTCTATGGGGCCGAATGGCGCGATGCTATCGGCGAAGATTGCACAGATGACCAGCGTTATGACGACGATGGCACCGACGACAGCCCCAGGGTCGCGCAGGAAGCGGCGCAGTAAATCGCCTGACGGGGAGTGACGCTTGGGCTTATCGCTGAGCTGGGCAATTGCCGCTGTCCGAGTCATATCACACCTGCCGTATACGCGGATCAACCAGGCCGTAAACGATATCCGTCAGCAGATTGACGCATACGGCGAAGATGGCGATGAAGATCGTAATGGCCTGCACCAGCGGGAAGTCGCTGTTGGTGATGGCGTCGTTGAGCAGTGATCCCAGGCCCGGCCATGAGAAGATCGTCTCGATGTAAACGGAGCCGCCCAGGGCATAAGTGAAGTTGATGCCAATCACGCTGATGAGTGGAATGGCTGTGTTGGGGGCGATGTGCTGCCAGGCGACTCGTCGCGACGGCAGGCCCTTAGCACGGGCGGTGCGGATGTAGTTTTCGGCGCGCACTTCCAGGACTGTGGAGCGCGTTAGACGGACAAGCTGACCAATCCCACCCAGGCCAAGCGCGAAAGCGGGGAGGATCAGCGAGGTGAAGGTATCCCGCCCGAACGAAGGCAGCCAGCGCAGTTGTACGGCGAAGACCAGGATCAGGATCATCGCCAGCCAGAAGCTCGGGATCGTCTGCCCGGCCAGGCCGATTAAACGTGCAATGTAGTCGAAGGGGCTGTTGGGCCACATCCCACTGATGATGCCCAGTGGTACACCGACCGTCACCGCCAGGATAAGTGCGGCCAGGGCAAGTTCGAGCGTTGCTGGCAGGCGCTGCCCGATCAACTGAAGATTGGGCGGGT